>Ga0272449_1000679_pt1 | contig 39010 bp, 34 predicted proteins | sample YNPCB0241_FD_198679 | JGI IMG/M metagenome (GOLD analysis project Ga0272449, IMG submission 198679) | Hot spring sediment microbial communities from Yellowstone National Park, WY, United States - YNP-CB-024-1 | ecosystem: Environmental > Aquatic > Thermal springs > Hot (42-90C) > Sediment...
CGTTCCTGAGGGATACGAAGTGGTGGTAATGATCCCAGTCGGCTATCCAGCCAAAGTGCCATCGGCTCCGAAGAGGAAAGAAATCTCCGAGTTTACTCATTATGAAAAGTTCTAACTAAAAACCCCGCCCCTGTTTTCCTGGGGCGGGGTGATCTTTTTAGGAGCACATCCCACTTGTGCAGAGGCGATCGGATGGGTAGCCCTTATTGCTATAATCACATTAACAGGATCATAGGGACGCACGGTCGTGTAATTCCCAATCCCCATACTCATGCGTCCCTATAATTCTGGCGATCGCATTATAACAAAACTATTTTTCCGGTTTCCCACCCATATAGTGTCTAGCAATGATGAGTCGCTGTATTTCACTGGTTCCTTCGTAAATTGTTGTCACACGAACATCCCGGTAAAAACGTTCGATCGGGAAATCTTTAGTATAGCCGTATCCACCAAGAATCTGCATCGCGTCGTAACAGGCCTTATTAGCAGCTTCAGTAGCAAAAAGCTTCGCCATAGAGGCTTCCTTCATGTAGGGACGCTTTTGATCCTTGAGATAAGCAGCCTGCAAAAGAAGGAGTCGAGCAGCTTCTAATCTCGTGTAGTTGTCGGCAATCATCCACTGAATAGCCTGATGCTGAATGATCGGCACATCGAACTGGATGCGTTCTTTCGCATACTGAGTGGCAAAATCCATCGCAGCCAGACCAATTCCTAAAGCCATGGAACCTATTCCTATCCGACCTCCGGCAAGCTCCGTTACCGCAATTCTGAACCCTTGATTCAATCCACCCAGCAGATTCTCTTTTGGAACTCGACAATCCTCAAGAATAAGCTCATTAGTAGAAGACCCAAGCTGTCCCATCTTTTGCTCATCTTTCCCCACAGAAAATCCCGGAAAATCAGGCTCCACTATGAAGGCGCTTATCCCCTTTCCTTTCGGCGCATTCTTGTCCGTAACAGCCCACACAACAAAAACCCCAGCATATTCAGCACTGGTTATGAATATCTTCCTACCGTTCAGAACCCAGTGATCTCCGTCCAGAACTGCAGTAGTTCTCATAGCAGCAGGATCAGAACCGGCGTTAGGCTCTGTCAATCCAAAACTTCCGGCATAGAAAGTTCCATCGCACAACGGTGGGATATACTTTCTTTTTTGCTCTTCCGTTCCCACAGCCTGGATCACTTCAGCAACCATGTTGGTCACAGATGTCGTCACAGCCGTTGCAGCACAAGCTTTTCCAAGTTCTGTCATCACAAGAGAAAAAGCCACGGTTCCGGCTCCAGTACCACCATACTGGGGATCTACCGCCAGGCCGTTGAAACCGAGCTCTGCAAGTTTTTTCAAATTCGCCTTCAAGATTTCTCGATCTTTGGTGGCATCAAGCTTTGCCGCCACTGGTTCCAGCTCTTGCTTGGCAAAACGAGCAGCCGTTTCCTGAATAATTTTTTGCTCCTCGGTCAAGTCAAAGTTCATTGTTCACCACCTCTCCCTTACTTGTATTCATAAAAGCCCTTACCCGTTTTTCTCCCGAGCCATCCGGCTTCGACATACTTCCGAAGAAGAGGACAGGGACGATATTTGGAATCTTTAAAGCCTTCGTAGAGAGTTTCCATGATGGCAAGACATGTGTCCAAGCCGATAAGATCTGCAAGGGCAAGAGGTCCCATGGGATGGTTCATTCCCAGTTTCATAACGGTATCGATGGATTCTCGAGTTCCAACACCTTCGTATAGGCAGTAAATTGCTTCATTGATCATGGGCATTAGAATACGGTTGGCGATGAAACCTGGATAATCGCTAGCTTCAGCGGGAGTTTTACCGAATTTTATAGATAGATCCCAGGTTACCTGGAAGGTTTCATCAGACGTGGTGAGAGCTCGGATAACTTCAACCAGCTTCATAACTGGCACCGGGTTCATAAAGTGCATACCGATAACCTTATCGGGGCGTTTTGTCTGAGCAGCAATACGGCCAATAGGAATTGATGACGTATTGGTAGCCAGGATAGCGTGAGGCGGGCAGATTTCATCAAGGTCTCGGAAGATCTGAAATTTAATCTCCTGATTCTCCGTTGCCGCTTCCACCACAAAGTCAACATCATGAAGATCCCTAAGGTTCGCGCTAAGCTTTATTCTCTCAAGAGCCGCGTCTTTTTCTTCCTTGGTCATTTTCCCTTTATCGACGTTTTTTGAAAGAATCTGGCTGATGTTCTGTAAACCGCGCTCGGCAAATTCCATCTTGATGTCATTCAAAATCACGTTAAGTCCGCTTACAGCGGCAACAAGAGCGATACCGTGTCCCATCTGGCCTGCGCCAATTACGGCAAAGAGCTTTACATCGTCGGCTTTCATCGGTTCCCTCCTCTTAAGTAACTTTAACGTTTTACAACCATAGCGACAGCTTCTCCCCCTCCAAGACAAAGAGAAGCGAGCCCGACTTTCTTATCCTGGCGAATCATTTCGTAAAGCAAAGTAACAAGGACTCTAGCTCCACTCGCCCCGATTGGATGTCCCAAAGCTACACTTCCACCGTTGACGTTGACCTTTTTGTGATCCAGTCCAAGTTCCCGCAAAACCGCCACGGTAGATCCACTGAAAGCTTCGTTTATTTCGTAAAGGTCAACATCTCCAAGACCGATTCCTTCCTTTTTCAAGCACTTAGGAATAGCCCAGATAGGCGCAACAAGGACATATTTCATATCTATCCCGGCGGAAGCCTGAGCGCCAATAGTGGCCATAATTTTGCATCCGAGTTTTTCTGCTTTTTCTCGAGCCATTACCACAACGGCTGCCGCTCCATCGCTTATAATTGACGCGTTACCAGCCGTGGTAACCCCACCTTCCTTGAAAGCAGGTTTCATTTTTGCCAGAACTTCATAGGGAGTCTCTCGAGGACACTCATCCGTGTCGAAAACGATGGGATCTCCCTTTTTCTGTGGTATAACTACCGGAACGATTTCTTCCTTGAATTTGCCAGCTTTGATAGCCTCCATAGCTCGGCGGTAAGATTCGGCCGCATAGCGATCCTGATCTTCTCGAGACACACCGTATTTTTCTGAGCAAAGCTCGTTCGATATGCCCATGTGGAAGTCGTTCACTATATCCCAGAGTCCATCATGAATCATATGATCTATAAGCTTGGCATCCCCCATACGATAACCAGAACGAGCTTTTTCAAGGTAATAGGGAGCCATGCTCATGTTTTCCATGCCACCCGCTACCACCACATCAGCATCTCCAACTTGAATAGCCTGAGCAGCAAGCATAACGGCTTTAAGTCCCGAACCGCACACCTTATTGATGGTAAGGCATTCAACTTCCCAAGGCATACCGGCTTTAACAGCCGCCTGCTTTGCTGGATTCTGTCCGTATCCGCAGGGAAGAACCTGTCCCATAATGACTTCATTTACTTCTTCCTTGGGAATCCCAGCTCGCTTTATAGCTTCCTCAATGACAATTGCCCCAAGCTGAGTGGCTCCAATCCCGGAAAGTGTGCCATTAAAATTTCCTATAGGTGTCCGAACTGCACTCACAATGACAGCTTCTCTCATAACCGCCTCCCTAGATTCTGTTAGTCAAACTTCGCACCTGTAAAAATGCCTTTAGCAAATCTATTTCGACTTATCAAATAAAATTCGAAAAGGCTTTACAGAGGCAAGGCTTTAAGCACCTTGTCAGGATCCGTTACTTCGACCAATATCCTTTTTTTCCGACTGCTGTGACCGTTAACAATGGAAACTTTAGAACGGCTAACACCCAAGACATCGGCAATGAATTCAACGCAGGCTTTATTAGCAGCGCCTTCCACAGGAGGTGCTGCAAGACGGATTTTGAGACAGCCGTCGTGAATGCCAACAATTTCGTTTCGAGAAGCTCTGGGCTGAATTAAAACATCAAGTAAAAGGCCCTTTTCGGTTAAGGTAACGAATGGATACTTGTCAAAAGCCATTATTTTGTTGCCTGTGATTATTTCTTGATGTTGCTTTTGATCTTATAATCCATAATCCTTTGCATCTTCTGGATTACACGTTCTTTCTCTTCAGGGCTGAGTTTCTCAAAATCTTCAGGAGAAGGTAACGGAGGCTGAACAGAAGCTTCTTCCCCTACTGGCTGAACATTCTGGGGCGGAAAAGGCGACGGCGACGGGGGTTGTGGTTGAGGTTGAACGCCCGGTGGTGCTTCTACTGCCATTGCTCCTTCTGGTGGTGCAGGTTGGGGCTGGGGCTGGGGTTGATTCGATGGAACTTGCTGAGGTTTTGAAGACTGTGGTTGCTGAGCAGGCGCTAAAGAAACTGTAGGCAGAGCCACGGTGATAGGTGAAGGTGTTTTAGTGGACTTTATGAGTGGGATAACCACTTGCTGGCCATTCTGGTCAACTACAACCTGGTCTTTCTTAATGGATACAATCTTGTAAGCCCCAACCTGTTCCCCTTCAGAAACGGTAATGTAAGGATTCTTCTTTGCCTTCTCATCTCCCAAAATATTAGGATTCACCTTGAAAATAGCTCGCTTTTTATCACCCGCCAGAATCACTCCATCAAGCTGAAGATCACCAGGAGAAATCTGTTGTGGCTTATCTTCCGTCTTGGAAGTGGAAGGAGGTGTTCTTGTTGGAGCGAAAAGGTTGTTCTCCACCACAGGATCTTGCTTGCCGATCTCATCAGGGGATTTCCCTTCGGGTGGAGATCCATTACTTTGACCCCAGCTAACCGTAGCGCAAAGAAACAATGGCAATATAAGAATCGCAATAAAAGTCTTGCTTCGCAAGGCTATCATCCTTTCTTTATAAACCTTCTTGTAGTAAGTTCCACTGCGGAACGTAAAGCCTCCAAAAAGCGACACCCTACTTCATCTCCGTTGATAACACGATTTCGCATGCCTCTACTGACTTCCAATTGAACTCCTGTGCCTGACAGATTTCTATTAACGATATTTCTGGGGTTTGTGCCTCTAATGCCCTTAGGACAGGTTGAAACAGCATCAAAACCGAATTCTCTTAAGATTTCGCTTATTTCCTCGCACCCGACTGAATCTCTTCCCCCAACAAATATGGTTTCTCCTGGGGAAGCAAAACCGTGAACAGACAGAGTCCACATCACCTGAGAAGAAATATCCAGAAAAACATCTTCATCAAAGAGATTACTCGACACATGGAGGCTCATGTTTCCGGATGGTTTAATGCCTTCAAAGGCATAAAACCAGTATCTATCGCCAGCCACTGCTTCGGCTATGATGGACGTTCCAGGTTCTATGAATCCCCCGTGGGGAGCAATTATCAAGACGGGCAAAACTCCTTTTCGCCATCTAATTCTGTAATCGATATTTTCTCGCTCTTTAGGCACAATCTTCCAGATGTTCCTATTGGGACTTTCTCCTTCGCTTTCATAAGGTCTAACACTTCTGGCCTGAAGAATTCTTTTTTTAATAACTTCAGAAAGCAGTCTCATGAGAGTCCGAGTTTCATCATCCGTGTCCGTATTGATCAGAACGTGCATGTCTCCTCTTAATTCGTGCGGCGGTTCATAGGTTGCGAGGAAACGCTCCAGATGTTCGATTCTGGCGTCGCTTTCACCTGTATCTGAAGAATATTCGCGTCTGGTAAGTCTCTTCGCCAGAGTGGCTTTATCTGCCGTGGTTTCTACAAATATCACATGGACGGGGTGATCAAGCAAGGCTCCAAGAAGTTCCTTTCTCCATTTAGCCGACGCAAAGGTAGCATCTATAACCACCGATCGGCCTTTTTTAACGGCTTGAGAAGCCTCTTCAAAAATTCTCTCGTAAACTGCTTCTCGAGCCTCCCTGGTGTATGATCCTTCTCCGAAGGGTGAGCGAGTCGCATCGGGAAAAAGCTGGCGGCGAAGCTGATCTGAAGATATGTAGATCATGTGACCAAGCTGGGCCACTCTTCGGCCAAGCCTAGATTTTCCTGACGCCGGAGGTCCCATAAAAACCCATGCGGTAGGAACACCATAGGCTACCGTATGGATTGCTCCCATGTGCATAAAACGTCGAGCTTCATCAAAGCAGCGGGAATTTCTTTCTGTATCGCCTGGGTGGCTAAGAGTTTCAAGGCAAGACACTTTAGCCCTTACAACAGCTCTGTATGCCGTGTAAAAATCAAGAAGAAACCATAGCTGTAGATCTCCACTTGCTCTGACGTACTCTTCAACTATCCGATATGCATAATCAGGATAGCCCAGCCTGAGAAGATCCATAAAAAGAAAGGCCACATCGGCGGCCACATCGCCATATCTGAATCGGTTGTTGAATTCAATGCAGTCAATAATTTGGACGCCTCGGTAAAAGTAAATATGATCGGCTCTTAAATCGCCGTGGCCATCTTTCACAAAGCCTTTTTTAAGACGTTCGTCGAAGAGATTTCTGGACAGAACGGTAAACCTATAGGTTAATCCCTTCATCCATTGAAGAAAATTTCTGCCGCCGATTTCATGAGCGAATGGTTCCAGTTGTTTGAAATTTTCGTAGGTATTGAATCGAACATATTCGATACCGCCATACAATGCCAGATGTTGAGGAAGCACAGACTCGGCGAGGTAAAAATCCGCCAGTCTTCTTGCGACAGATCGAATATGGTTTGGAGTAACTTTTCCCTCTTCAATAAGCCTTCGGAAGCACACATTTTCCGGAAGTTCCCGCATCCTAACAGCGTATTCGATCGGTTCTTCACACTGTCCCAGCATGAGTTTCCCAATTTCGGGATCTCGGCAGATTTCTACCACCGAATCATAAACACCATCGGCAAGTCTTCTGTTAAGTTCCACCTCACGGTGGCAGTAGTGCTTCCTGAGATCCAGCGTCGTATAATTAAGAAAACCGAAATCTACTGGCTTTTTGATTTTATAAACCCACCCCCCGGTAAGAAAAACCAGGGAAATGTGAGTTTCCCGTTTATCGATTTTCTTTACCTCGTGAGGGTAAAAGGAAGGATCCATGAAGGCTTGAGCAATTTCATCAAGATTTTTCCATTGAACTTGATTCTCGGCCATTTTTATTCTCGCCGCTTTTTCGTTCTTTCAATGAAGGCATAGGCACTATGATTGTGGATGGATTCGAAGTTTTCCACATCCACGGCAAACCAGGTAATGTTTGGATTATTTTGCATCTGGAGAGCAATATCTCTTACGACGTCTTCAACGAATTTAGCATTTTCGTAAGCTTTTTCCGTGACAAACTTTTCATCAACCCGCTTCAGCACCGAATAGACATCGCAAGATGCACAAGACTCGACAATAGCTATAAGATCTTCAATCCACATAAATTTTTCGAACCTAACAGCAAGTCTTACAAGCCCTCTTTGATTATGAGCGCCATAGGCACTAATTTCCTTCGAGCAGGGGCAAACCGTTGTAATCGGAACCATCACTTCCACGATCAGGTCATAGCCATTATGCTGGTCTATGGAACCAATCACACGACATCCGTATTCCATGAGACCGGGAGATTTGGTTACGGGTGATAGTTTTCTGATGAAGTAGGGAAAGGCTATTTCCACATGAGCAGATTCGGCATCGAGTTTTTTACGAATTGTTTCAAGTATCTTCGATAGACTACGAATATCAAAATTCCCATGGAACTCGTTAAGAATCTCGATAAAACGGCTCATGTGAGTGCCCTTAAATCGCCGGGGAAGGTTTACATACATGTTGATGGAGCCAACCGTATTCTGGAAGCCATTATTTTTATCGAGCACCTTAAGAGGATATCGGACGTTTTTAACTCCTACCTTGTCAATCGCAACGTTTCTCGTATCTTTACGGCTCTGAACGTCTACAATTGATGGTTCAAGATAGCATACCGAATTCACCGGTTGTCATTCCTTCTCCTGATAAAATTTAAGTAATTTTCCAGCTATACTCTCAAAAGCAGCTCTTGTCTCGGCTGACACATCTTCGGGGAAAGCTCCCTTCATGTCCGCTTCGATTAGAGCCTCATCATAGGGAATAAACCCCAAAAAAGAGAAATCGCCAAGTTTTTCAGTAAGGAATTTTTCGTCTCGTTCATTTCTTATTTTATTACCAACGATGAATATTCGTTCAAGTCCAATATCGCTTGCCAGTTCTCGGATTCTGTAAGCCGTCTCAATACTACGTTTACCTGGCTCGACAACAACGATGAAAGCCGTGACGCCTCTTGCGGTGCCTCGCCCCAGATGTTCTATACCGGCTTCCATGTCCATAATCACAGCCTCATTGTGGCGAAGGACAAGATGGTGGACGAGATTTTTCAAGAGCACGCTCTCGGGGCAAACACATCCCATCCCACCCTTTTTGACTCCTCCCATCACCATTAGCCTGACATTATCTCCGCAGGACACGGCAATCTTATCGGGGAGGTCATCCACCTTTGGGTTCATTTTAAAAAAGCCGCCAAAGCTTCCTGGCATAGCTTCTGTGCGTTCATAAATGAGATCTTTCATTTCTGCAATTGGAGTAATAGAATCGGCATTGGGGCAACCCAGAGCATTAGCAAGGTTAGCATCAGGATCGGCATCAATAGCAAGCACCGAAAAGCCATTACGGCCAAGCCATTTTGCAAGAAAAGCAGCCAAGGTGGTCTTACCTACTCCACCCTTACCGCTAACGGCAATTTTCATTGCGAAATACCTCCTTCCTGGAGATTATTGAGTAAGAGTTCTAGCAATTCCCATCATTCGGTAAACAACGCCTCCACTAAGATATGCAATATCTTCTACGGGCAAGTAAAATTGAATGCTCCTGTCAAAAAGTATACTAGCTTCCGGGGGGAATTCATCGTCCCCCTTCCAGAGTATAATCCTGACGGTAATTTTGGGAAACACCTGAAAATCGAAGGCCACATCACCAATACCTTCAACTGCCACGCCGCCAATCATGGGAGCCACTTTTTCGTAGAGTTGCGGATTGCCACCGAAAGTTTTTAAAAAAGGATCCCGAGCTCTTTTAAGGAAAGCGTCATAATAGAAGTGCCCGTCGGGTATGTCCCTGAAGGTGATCCATTCACCCGTTTCCTTTTCTCCAGAAGCTCCAAGCAAATAATGAGCAACCAGAACCTGATCGGTAAGGGAAATTTCTTTACCATCCACGTCTGATTCTATGCTTACATAGTCACCACTAACCTTTAAGACGCATGGATCCGTGAAGAAGTTAAATCTTACGATTTTTTCTTCTCCCCTTTCTTCAAACTCCCCGCCAGCTTTTTCAGCCACTTCTGAAAGATCACGCTTCAGGATGCTTTCCTTAGCAATTCTCAAAGCTTCTTTATAATCATCAATTCTCGGCACTTGCTGCCTCCTTCTATTTTAGGTAATAAACCCATTGCTTTTTGCCGCTCTCAGCAAAACAGATCCATCTGTACAGCAACTTCTACGTGCTTATTACTTTTAAGGAAGTCATTATAAAGCACTATTGGGAAGAAGCAAGGGGGAGCGTTCGGAAATTGCCAATAGTTGAAGGGGCGTCTCACGTCACTGGCGGGATGGGATGCACTCTATCGGCAATTTCTGGACATCCCCCGTTTTTGTCTTGATTATCTTGGGATACTCGTGTAAGAAATAATCACCATTTCGGTTTTACCATGTGCGCCCGTAGCTCAGCTGGATAGAGTGCCGGACTACGAATCCGTAGGTCGCAGGTTCGAATCCTGCCGGGCGCACCATACCACGATAATTATGCCTGCCAGCCTTCAACGAAAATTTAACTACTGTAGCTTTCATAGCTTCTTCCGTTCATCTTCACTACTCAAAAACAAAGAATTGTTTTATTGTTTACGCGAATAAACGGGCAAAAATTTTTCACCACCAATGTTTTTGGAGGAGTAACATGAAAATTGTGACACACCAAGACTTTCTCAGACCTTACACCAGAGATCCGGCGGCTGCAGCCGGGCGACTTGAACCTATTCTGGAAGAACTCAAGCAGGAAAATTACGAGTTTATTGACGCTCTCCCTGCCGGTTGGGACGACATAGCCAGAGCCCACACAAAGGACCATATTGACCACGTTACCCGCCACGGACTGTATGCCATCGCCGCTCTGGCTGCGGGTGGAGCCATTCAAGCAGCAGAAATCGGCATGACCGAACCTGCCTTTGCTGTTATCCGTCCCCCCGGACACCACGCTTCTGCAGACAGTTCCTGGGGATTCTGCTTTTTCAATAACATGGCAATAGCCATAGAATTCCTTAAACATGCCGGAAAAATTCAGTCTGCCCATATTCTGGATTTTGACCTTCACTTCGGAGATGGCACGGTGAATATTCTCGGTCAAAAAGGCTATGTCACAATCCATAATCCGGAAGCATCCACTAGAGAAGCCTATCTGGAATCAGTAAGAACCAACTTGTGGAAGGTAACTCCTGATGTAATTGGCGTCTCGGCCGGATTTGATAACCACGTTCAGGACTGGGGTGGGCTCCTTACAACGGACGATTATTACGAAATAGGCAGGATGGTTTTCACAAGAGCGAAAGAAATCGGAGCCGGAACGTTTGGAGTGCTGGAAGGTGGATATAACCACGCCGTGCTGGGCAAAAATGTGAGAGCTTTCGTTAGAGGCCTTTGTGGTCAACCACCTTTAAAAGAACAATAGCGAAAAAGTATCCCCAAGTTCAAAAAATCTCTAAATCAGTTTGACCAGTTAAACAGTTTTCAATATGATTAAACTCACCATACTACAGGCGAGTAACAAAAGGGCATAGTGCGAATGTTGGCGTTTTAAAAGGAAAAGGAGCGTGTTACGATGAAAATTCACGAGTATCAAGCGAAGGAGCTGTTTTCAAAGTATGGTGTACCGATCCCTCGAGGAGGCGTAGCATTTACGGTTGACGAAGCTTTGGCTGTAGCCAGATCTCTCGGCACCTACCCTGTTGTGCTCAAAGCACAAATTCATGCGGGAGGCCGAGGTAAAGGCGGGGGAGTCAAGCTAGCCAAGTCAGAAGAAGAAGTAAAACAGTATGCGAAAGAACTCATAGGTATGCGGTTGGTGACTCATCAGACAGGCCCGGAAGGAAAAATCGTTCGAAAAATTCTTGTAGAAGAAGGGCTTCCCATTTCCCAGGAACTCTATTTCGGCATGCTTCCAGACCGAAGAACCGGTACCATCGCTATGATGGCAAGCCTTGCCGGAGGTATGGACATCGAAGAAGTGGCGGCAAAAGAGCCAGAAAAAATTATCACCGTTTATGTGGATCCGCTTATAGGACTCCAACCCTTCCACACCCGCCAGCTTGTTTACGGGCTGGGCCTTTCGCCGGACATATCCAAAATCTTTACATCTATGGTCTCAAACCTTTATCGACTTTTCATGGACTATGATTGTTCGCTCGTAGAAATAAACCCTCTAGTGATCACTTCAGATGGACGGCTCATTGCTCTTGATGCCAAGGTAAACTTCGATGATAACGGCCTGTTCCGCCACAAAGATATTCTGGCATATCGGGATCTCGATGAGGAAGACCCCTTTGAAGTGGAAGCTTCCAAATACAATCTGAATTACATCAGAATGGACGGGAATGTTGGAAATATGGTAAACGGCGCCGGCCTTGCCATGGCAACCATGGATCTTATCAAGCTCGCCGGAGCAGAACCTGCAAACTTTCTGGATGTTGGCGGTGGAGCCAGTGCTGAAATGGTAGAAAACGGATTCAGAATCATCCTTAGTGATCCCAACGTTAAAGCCGTGCTCATAAACATCTTTGGTGGAATACTTCGCTGCGACGTGCTGGCTCAGGGTATCGTCGAAGCGGCAAAGAAAGTTGAAGTAAAAGTGCCTGTGGTCATTCGAATGGAAGGAACTAATGTAGAAAAAGGCAGGGAAATTCTTCAGCAGTCAGGGTTAAATCTTATTGTAGCCACAGACCTTAACGATGCGGCACAAAAAATAGCCGCTATAGTCAAATCCTGAAACAATCAAACGGTGACCGATAAAGGGGAGAGGAACCATGAGTATATGGGTTGATTCACAAACTCGAGTTCTTGTGCAGGGCATTACAGGAAAGGAAGGACAGTTTCACACAAGACAATGCATAGCTTATGGCACAAAAGTTGTAGCCGGTGTTACGCCTGGAAAAGGTGGTCAATATATGGATGAAGTGCCGGTGTTTAACACGGTAAAAGAAGCCGTGAAAGCCACAGGCGCTAATTGTTCTCTAATCTTTGTCCCACCGGCTTTTGCCGCCGACGCTATTCTTGAAGCCATTGACGCTGGCATACCGCTCATTGTTGCCATCACGGAAGGCATTCCGGTGCTAGATATGATGAAGGTTAAAGGAGCTCTTAAGAGCTCTTCATCGAGATTGATAGGGCCCAATTGCCCTGGCATTATAACTCCCGGCCAGGCAAAGGTTGGCATTATGCCCGGCCATATCCATAAGCCCGGTCATATTGGAGTAGTTTCTCGTTCCGGAACATTAACCTACGAGGTGGTTCATCAGCTCACTCTTCAGGGGCTCGGACAAAGCACCTGCATAGGAATAGGAGGCGATCCCATAAACGGCACAAATTTCATTGACTGCCTCAAGGCGTTTCAGGACGATCCCGACACGAAGGGCATTGTCATGGTGGGAGAAATAGGCGGTTCCGCCGAAGAGGAAGCTTCGGAATTCGTAAAACAATACGTAACTAAACCTGTGGTTGGATTCGTTGCTGGTCTTACTGCTCCACCTGGTCGCCGAATGGGGCATGCTGGAGCTATCATCAGCGGTTCAAGCGGAACAGCTCAGGCGAAAATCGGTGCAATGGAAGCGGCGGGCATCACTGTGGTTAAAAACCTTGGAAATCTGGGAGTTGTTTGCAAAGAAGTGTTTTCAAAGGTGCTATAATCAAGCTAAAAAAAGAGGTGCCCCCTGTGGAATTTCTAAAAGTTCTTTCGGTTAAAGAAGTCATTGAGCTCATCAAAGGCTTTCATCCCTTAGGAACGGAAATTGTGACTCTCGATATGGCTTGCGGAAGAATTCTAGCAGAGACCGTCCGAGCGCAAGAACCTGTGCCACATTTTCGCCGTGCAACGATGGATGGCTACGCCGTGAGAGCAAAGGATACCTTTGGAGCAAGCGAGTCCTTGCCGGCTATTCTTGAGGTTGTCGGATCGGTAGAAATGGGAAAAATTCCGTCTTTCACAGTGGGGCCTAATCAGGCCGGAGCTATACCGACAGGAGGAGCCTTACCGGAAGGCTCCGATGCGGTTGTTATGGTGGAACATACGGAGCGGATAGACGAATCGACTATAGAAGTTTACAGACCGGTTGCACCAGGCGAACATGTTCTATCGGTAGGCGAGGATATTCCAGAAGGGGCTGAAATTTTTAAAGCTGGGCGTCTCTTAAAACCACAGGATATTGGCGTTCTGGCAGCTCTTGGAATATATGAACTCAAGGCATACAGAAAACCAAAGGTTGCTGTCATTTCAACCGGAGACGAAATAGTTCCTTATACAACCAAAGGACCTCTCCCGGTAGGGCTCATAAGAGATACCAACTCTCTTTTCATCGCCGGACTTTGTGAAGAAGTCGGAGCTGAAGTTGGAGTTAAGATTCTGGTTGGTGATGATAAAAAACGCCTGCGGGATGCCTGTCACGAACTGGCAGAAAACCACGATGTTGTTTTGCTTTCAGGCGGAAGTTCTGTAGGAATTCGGGATTTTACTCTCGAAGTCCTTAATGAGCTTCCCCAAAGCCGTATTCTTTTTCACGGCGTTGCCATAAAACCTGGAAAGCCAACCATTCTTGCCACAAGCGGAAACACTTATTTCTGGGGGCTTCCCGGACAGCCAGCTTCTGCCCTCACGGTGATGTTTGCCTTAGTATGTCCCTTTTTGCAGGTAATGCAGGGAACATTTCCAAATTTTCCATATTCTAAAAAAACTGCGGAAGCGGTTCTATCAGTCCGAGTTCCATCTGTTCACGGCAGGGAAGATTATGTGCCGGTTCAATTGATAAACTCAGAAAACGGCTGGATGGCTCACCCTGTCTTCGGCAAATCAGGCATGGTCTCTCTTATTACCAAAGCCGACGGATTCATAATTATCGGTGAACACGATGAAGGACTTGACGAAGGATCTCCCGTGACGGTCTATCTAGTCCGGTAAAAAGAGGCGGTAGGGACAAACGGCCGATTGCCCTACCACTAGCAATTTTCGAATACTCTCGCTAAACCTCTTGACAGAACCAGGCCAGTTTAGCTAAAAGACTTATTGGAAGGCGGCATACCCAAGTGGCAAGGGAGTGGTCTGCAAAACCATTATTCGGCGGTTCGAATCCGCCTGCCGCCTCCATCATAATGGAAAGAAGCTGCCCACCCTTCACGGGTGGTTTTTTAATTTCAGGCGTGGATAAGTTGATCACATCATGAAGGCTCGTTACCTTTCTCTGAAACCCCTTGTAAACTGGCGCAGGGAACCTCATCCAATATCCTGGAAGAATATCTTCGGAAATGACAATCCACTGGTTGTAGAAATAGGTTTTGGAAACGGTGAATATCTCGTAAGGCGTGCAAAGGAATGTCCGGAAATAAACTTCGTAGGCATAGATCGTGAATGGCAATCTGTATGGCGAGCTCTACGATCTATCCATAAATCCCAAATATCCAACGTAAGAATTCTTAAAGCCGATGCCAGATGGGTTTTTACTCGCCTTTTCCCACCGGAATCCATCATGGAAACGTATTCTCTCTTCCCCTGCCCCTGGCCTAAAGAACGGCATGAGCGATACAGGCTCTTTTCCAGAAAATTTCTACGCCAGATCAACGCATGCCTTGCTCCAGAAGGGATCGTGAATATAGTAACCGATTTTTACCCTTACTTTTGCTGGATCAAAGAACAATCCGTTGACACGGGGTTTTCATTATCATACGAAATAACCGGGCCTGGTTTTTCAACAAAGTACGAAAACAAATGGCTTCAGGCAGGAACGAACGTTTTTTACCGTATCGAACTTAAAAAAATCGTTCATATTCCACCTAAGCAACCTGACACGGTGACTATGAAAACATACAGAGTTGTTGCATTTGATCCTGAAAAATTCAGACCTGATCCACTACGGGGTGACATCGTGGTGGAGTTTAAAGATTTCCTTTATGATCCGCTTCAGGAGCGGGCTATGGTGCGAGCGCTTGTAATAGAAGACGATTTTGTTCAAGATTTTTGGGTCGAAATCAAGCATTCAGGAAATGACTGGCACATAAGACCAGGAGAAGGTTGTGGCTGGATTCCTACAGTGGGGGTTCAAAAAGCCATTGATCAGGTTTATGAGGCTTGCTTAAAGACTTGCCATTCCGAGGCGTCCCAAGCGGAGCGAGGAAACTCCGAGGACTCCCCTGAGGAGATCCCTCGCTTCGCTCGGGATGACGGGCAAAAAACCCCTCACTTCGTTCGTGGTGACATGACCAATAAGTAGAGGCACGTTGCTACGTGCCATACTAAAAGGAGCAACACGGTGTGAAAAGGCTTACCGACAGGATCATTAGAGATCGTCTGATACTGAAGCGTCTTCTTGATCTTCTGAAACCTTATAAAAAGCTTCTTTTTCTATCAGTGCTGTGCATGATTGGCTTTTCTGCCTTCACGGCGCTAACAGCCTACCTCATCAAACCCGTTATGGACGATATTTTCTTTCATAAAGACATTCATCGTTTATCAATCCTTCCTGCCATCATTTTAATCGTTTTCTTCATAAAGGGCTTCTTCCAATGGGGTAGCGATTATTTCCTCCAGGCTGCTGGGTTGTCCATTGTGGCTGATCTCCGCACCAAGCTTTTCAACCACCTGGTCTTCATGCCTGTATCGTTTTTTGACAAAAAAGCCGGTGGGGAACTCATGAGCCGAATCACCAACGATGTGCAAGAAATTCAGGAAGCTGTGTCTAGAGCCGTCACTGGAGTGGTTCGAGACGTCTTCACCATCATAGGGTTAACTTTTGTCATATTTTACCAAAACTGGCGGTTGGCTTTGATAGCCATGGTGGTTCTGCCTGTAGCTTTCTGTCCTCTTTTTATTTTCGGAAAATTTCTAAGAAAGTTTGCTCACAAAAGCCAGCAAAGCATGGGGAAACTGGCATCAATCATTCATGAAACCTTTCGGGGTATCCGTATCGTAAAAGCCTTTTGCAGAGAAAGACACGAGGTTGAAAAATTCAGTCATCAAAACAGGGAATTTCTTTCTTATGCTAAAAAGCTTGCCTGGATAGATTCTATGGCATCTCCTCTGATGGAATGCATAGGATCCATCGGTATTGCCGCTATTGTGGGATACGGTGGTTACCAGGTAATTACGGGCAAAGCCACGCCTGGCGCATTTTTCTCCTTCCTTGGGGCTCTCATTATGATTTACAGACCGGTGAAAGCTTTAAGCAGAATGAACACCTTTATTCAGCGAGGGTTTGCATCTCTCGAGCGAGTATATTCCATCCTGGATCAGGGTAACATATTGAACGATTCTCCAGGTGCCAGACCGATACAACATATAAAGGGGCGTGTTGAATTCAAAAATGTGAGTTTTTCATACGACGGCATAACACCGGCTCTAAGTAATGTTACTTTCCGCGTAGAACCGGGGGAGGTGGTTGCGCTGGTTGGCCCCAGCGGAAGTGGCAAAACCACTTTGGTAAACCTCATCGCCCGCTTTTACGACGTTGCAGATGGTTCGATTCTAATAGACGGCCAAGACATAAGAACCATAAAGGTTGACTCCCTGAGACGCCATATAGCAATGGTCACCCAGCAGAATTTTCTTTTTAACGATACTGTGAGAAACAATATCGCCTACGGAAAGGAAGGAGCATCAGAAGAGGAAATCCTGCAAGCTGCCAAACTGGCGTATGCCTACGATTTTATCATGCAACTGCCCGATGGATTTGATACTGTTGTTGGGGAACATGGAATAAGGCTTTCGGGAGGCGAACAGCAACGTATTTGCATCGCCAGAGCTATTCTAAAAAACGCCCCAATTCTAATCATGGATGAAGCGACATCATCGCTTGACAGCGAAGCGGAAAAAGAAATTCAAAAGGCTCTCGAAAATCTTATGGCCGGTCGCACTACCTTTATCATCGCTCACAGGCTATCCACCATTCAAAAAGCCAATCGTATATTTGTGATGTCTCAAGGTAGAATTGTTGAAGAAGGATGTCATGAAGAGCTGCTCCTGCTTGGGGGAGTGTATCGAAAACTTTATGAGTTACAATACGGGAAAATTCATAAACCGTCTTCGGAACATTTATATTCACTGCATCTTATCAGCCCACGTAGATGAAACCGCCGAACATTAGTCACAGCTTTTTATCGATCTATAATGCTCTCTGGTTTATAGCTTCGCCGATTATAAATGCCATTTCTAGCCATCTTTCATCAGCGCCTGGAAAATCAAAAAAAGCCCATCTAAAAGCTCGTTTGGGAGCTGGTGTTGATCAGCTACCTACCCTTGCCCCAAAAGGAATATGGATTCACGCTCTTTCGGCAGGTGAAGTTCTATCTGCTTTGCCCTTAGCGCGAACACTTATTGCAATACGCCATAACATTGGTTCATCAAAACCCATTGTCATGTCCACATCTACTGCATCAGGATACAAAATTCTTAAATCTTCTGGACTCGAATTAGACGGCGTCTTCATAGCACCTCTGGATGCCCCATGGCTCACGAAAAATCTTGTAAACCGACTAGATCCTTCTATCTTCATCCTCATAGAGGGAGACGTATGGCCTAATCTGCTCTTTTCGTTAAAATCGCGTAAGGCAAAATGCTTCCTTGTTAATGCTCGTATGTCACCTTCTTCATTCCGACGTTATCGCATGCTGGCAAAATTCGGAGGAAATGTTTTTTCAATGTTTGATGCCGTTTTTGTTGCTTCACCAGAAATGATTAAATTTTACAGTGAATTTCTACCACCGTCGAAGCTTTTCTTCCTGGGGAATATCAAATGGGATGCTGTAAGGGAGAAAAAAATCTCCGATGACAAACTGAGTGAGTTGAGGAAAGAAATCGGTGTTGATCCTTCTCGTCCCGTCTGGATAGCAGGGAGTGTTCATCGAGGCGAAGAAGATGTTATTTTGAAAACACACAGAAAGATTATCGAACATGTGCCCGGCACAGTCCTGATACTGGCTCCCCGTAAAATTCCCGATGATGTTGAATGGTTTGTAAATGCTTGCCAAAAATACGGCTTCCAGCTCTCCAGACGCTCAGCCAGAGAAAAAATCACAGATTCAACTACAGTCTATCTTGTGGATACTTTGGGTGAACTCATGAATTTCTACGGCATAGCTCACGTTGCCTTTGTGGGAGGTAGTTTTGTTCCCAAGGGTGGGCATAATTTGCTGGAGCCGGCGATTTACGGAATACCCGTCTGCTGGGGATCTTATGTTTTCAATTTCAAAGACATAGCGGCATTCATTGAAAGCACCAGTAAAGGTGCGGAAGTATCTAACCAAAAAGCCCTTGAAGATTTCTTGCTACGGCATCTTATATCGTTTCCCGATTTTGCTGTAAAAGACGGAGCTATATGGCAGGATTCTGAAAACATAAGCTGGAATGATTCCCCAACACTCGATGTTCTCTCCACGATATTTTCAATCGCCAGTAATCTTTAATCAGGCTGTAGAACGATATTCTAATGAGGCTGGTTCAAAGACATGGCAGGAGATTTGGCGATCAGGATAAACGTTTGCTTTCGCACACCACCTTGAAGATCGTTATTCACAAATGTGGGATGACTCCACTTATTACGATTTTTCACGATCCAATCCAGAACGGATTTAGCGGTTCGTTCCACGAGGTTAAGAAGCCATTTCTGAGGTAGAGCCGTCTCCATTATATGCTTTTCCACAAAAAGATATCCATGGACGGTCTTTCCACTGATAAGGGGAATGTTCAATTGGAGAGGAGCGGAGACTAAGGGCATTTTAGATCCCAGTTTAGGAGCGGAATAGATAACTTCACGCTGATGACCCCTTTCATCAATCGGAGGTGAAAAAATTGTAAGCCTGGCATGATCAAAATTAAGCTTCACAAGGATGGAAACCAACCTTTTTCTCATTTCCTCTATGGTGGGTGCATTTTCCAGCCACCAAAGGTTTCTTAGAAAAACCATCTGAAACTGAGTTTCTCTAAGTTTGCTCTTCAGGGAAATCATAAAGTCGGATTTTAAAAACCAATCGAAATAACCAAACGTTGACGCCAGCAAAAATAACAGGACTGATGTAATGAAAAAAATTGTCCAGAAGAAAGCCGGTGGAAGGTAAAAATAGGAAATCCCCAGCAGTCCCATCAGACAGTTTGCTCCGTAAAGTATAAACACCGTCTTTCGGTGACCGAACCCTTTTTTCATCATGCAATGATGGATATGTTCGCAGTCAGGTTTAAAAATGTGATTCTTCCTGAGAGCTCGTCTAAAGGCGGCAACAACAACATCAACAACAGGAATAGCAAGAATCACAGCCACGGGCACAATAATATTTGCGCCTCCTGCGGTTTCATCCCTGGAAACTTTAACTGCGATGGCTGCAAGAACATATCCCAAAAAATAGCTTCCGGAGTCTCCCATAAAAATTCGAGCAGGATTAAAGTTGTAATGGAGAAACCCAACGGCAGCTCCAGCAACCATGATCGTAGGTATAGTCATATAGTAATGTTCGGTCTGGAAAGCCACAATGAGGAGAAACAATCCACAGATAAAAGCTGTCCCAGCAGCCAAACCGTCAAGGCCATCAATGAAGTTAAAACCGTTTACCATCAGTAAAAACCATAAAACCGTGATCAATATGGAGAGAACAGGATGAAGGTTTATAATGCCCCAGGGATGAATAAGAACCTTTTCTATACCGATCCCTCCCGATACTATCGCAAGAGCGCTAAGGGACTGAGCGAGGAGTTTCCTCACTGGCGAGATCCCACCGAGATCGTCGAACAAACCGGTGACAAAGATAAAAGTCGCCCCAAGGATTACCCCTAACCAATCACGTTTGAACAGCAGGTATGTAATCGGTAAATCCAGGTAAATACACATGCCGAAGTAAAATATAGTGAAAGGGATGAAGATAGCAGAAAAAAAGGCAAGTCCTCCAATTCTCGGGGTCGGTATTGCATGAATCTTTCTGCTGGAAGGCAAATCAAACAGTTTGGTTCTTCGTGCCAGCTTAACAAGTAGAGGCGTTGTTACAAAAACAAGTCCCCAGGAAACCAGGAAAGCTATAACAAGAACGGCTATTATCATGTCAGACCCTCGTTAAGTGGCTAAAACTCTTTAGAATCATAAAGCTCTTTAAGCATACTCCGAAGAGCTTCACGCCAATGCTGGGGCTTTTCATTCCAGAGCTTCCAGGTAGTTTCTTTGTTAAGCACACTAAAGTGAGGACGCACAGCCTTTGTAGGATAATCTTTGGTCAAAATCGGCACCACCTCCACCGGGTGATCTCTCCAAGAGCGGGTTTCTTCCTCAATGGCCACAGCAAAATCATACCAGCTTGCAACCCCTGCATCTGTAAAATGGTAACAGCGGTTTGTCGTAAGAGCGGGATCGTAATCTGCCAAAAACCACAGAAATCTGGCAAGATTAAAAGCCCAGGTAGGAGTGCCTACCTGATCGCTCACGACACGGACAACCTGTTGTTGCCGAAAGAGATTCAGCATCGTCTTAACAAAATTGTTCCCGTGAGCGGAGTAAAGCCAGGCTGTTCGAACGATGGTAGATCCCTCGGGATAAACTTCCATAAGTGCCTGTTCCCCGGCAAGCTTGCTCTTACCGTAAACGCCAAGTGGATTAGGTTTATCTTCAGGACGATATGGGATGCCGGAAACACCGTCAAATACAAAATCAGTCGATATATGAATGATCCGGCATTGACATGCCTTCGCTTCCTTAGCGATATTTGCCACTCCATCACGGTTAACTCGAAAAGCCAGTTCCGGTTCGTCTTCGGCTCTGTCAACGGCAGTATAGGCGGCAGCGTTTATAACGAGATCAGGCTTAAAGTTGCGGAAAGCCTGAGCGATAGATTCCGGGTCGGTAATATCCATTTCATCTATATCGGTAATCCATGCTTCCCAACGGGATGGCATGGTGCGGCGGAGTTCCCAACCGAGCTGTCCCAGTCCCCCGGTTATGATAACTCGTTTGTCCATAGAATCTTCCCCCTACAAACTAAGGAAAAACCTCAGCATTTTCGAGCAGGGCTCCTCTGGCATCTTTTGGCGACAGTATGGGTTCGTGTCCATTGAGAGGCCAGTCAATGCCTATTGATGGATCGTTCCAGATGATCACTCGATCGCACTGAGGAGCATAAAAATCCGTTGTTTTATACAGCACTTCCGCCCATTCGGAAAGCACAAGAAAGCCGTGAGCAAACCCCACAGGGACATAAAGTTGTTTTCTGTTCGCTGCCGATAGTATGATGCCAAACCATTTGCCAAATGTCGGAGAAGAACGTCTAATATCAACAGCCACATCAAAAATTTCGCCCGTAACTACTCGAACAAGCTTTGCCTGAGGATGACATATCTGGTAATGAAGCCCTCTCAAAACCCACCGCTTAGACCCAGAATGGTTGTCCTGAACAAACCGATCATCAATTCCCAAGGTTTGGAAGGTTTTTTCGTTGTAGCTTTCGTAGAAAAAGCCTCTATCATCTTCAAACACCTGAGGTTCAAGCACTATAAGACCTTCCAGTGGAGTGTTCCAGAACTTCATAGCCGCGTATCCTTTCTCGCCCCATATTCCAACATTTTCGTCTTCTCTTTCTGATCGGCGTTATTCCAAAGGACATATCCATAGAAACGCCCGTTAAAGGCAAAGGTCTGAACCGGAACTTCATAAAGAGCCGAAAGTACGCCATCTGTCAAAAGATCCGATATGCTTCCCTGAGCCAGCACAGTTCCATTTTTCAAAAGAAGAATTTTGGAAAAAAGCTGGGTTGCTTCCTCAATATGATGCGTAACAAGCACTATAGTAATGGGATGGGAAAGTTTGGACGGAAGTTGGGCAAGAACCTGAAGAAAATGTTCTCTGGCGATCATATCCAAACCGGCGCAGGGTTCATCAAGAAGCAGAAGCCGTGGCTGAGCAGCAAGAGCTCGTGCCAGCAGAATCCGTTGTTTCTCCCCCTGTGAAAGCACTCCATAAGGGGTTTTCAGGAGATTAGCACAACCCACAAGGTCAATCATCGCTTCGGCCAGAATGATGGATTCTTTCGATGGTTTTTCGTAGAGCCACAGAGACCCCATCGTCCCACTGAGAACAATGTCCATAGGGGTCTGTTCAAAGGCGATATGTTCTTGAAGAAAAGATCCCACCCATCCGATCTGGCGTCTAAGATTTCTCAAATCGGTCTTTCCGAATTGATTTCCCAAAACGGATATGGCTCCTTCCGTAGGCCAAAGATAACCGGCGATAAGTTTAAGAACGGTGGTTTTGCCCGATCCGTTAGGTCCCATCAAAACCCAGTGGGTCCCTTCTTCTACATGCCACGAAAAGTTATGGATAATAGCCTTTCCTTGCCTGACGAACCAAACATTTTCCATTTCAATGGCAAAGGATTTCATTGTTTACAGATCTCCCATTTCTGCAAACGAATAATAGGATGAACTGGTTATGATAAGGTGGTCAAGAAGCTTGATATCCAGCGTATCCAGAGTTTGCTTAAGCAAAGCAGTTATCTGCCGATCAGCCTGTGATGGAACGGTGCTTCCTCCAGGATGATTATGCACAAGAATAACAGCCGTTGCTCTGTATTTTATGGCGGTTTCTACAACCAATCTTGGAATTACAATTGTTCTGTTAACCGTGCCTTTTTGTATCATTTCGGCAGCCAGAACTTTATTCCGGCTATCCAGAGCAATCATCCAAAGGCTTTCAAAAGCCTTATCCACTTTTGGCTTGATGTACTCCCAGACATCTTTTGCGCAGGACAGCACTTCACGATGCCGTTGCCGATCAAAGGCGTATCTTTCCAAAAGCTGAGGTATCAAAGAAATAAGAGTAGCCGCTTGATGTCCAACTCCGTCAATAGCTTCAAGGCTTTCTCTAGGTGCGTCAAAGACGGAAGACAGGGATTTAAAATGAGAAAGAAGTCGTTTTGCTATTGGTTTTACATCTTTTCGAGGAATAGCGTAGGTAAGGAGCAATTCAAGCACTTCATGGTCTTGAAATGCATCCAGCCCGCTCCTGATAAAGCGCTCCCTCAGCCTTTTCCTATGTCCCTCCAGGTCCTTTTTTGCGTCTTCATTTGTTATGTTAGATCGTTCCACTGTTACAATCTACAATCTAATTTTTGCTTGTTCCTACCTTTTGCCGCAACATATCGAGCATCTGAGCAAAATTCTGCTTTTGCAAAATGTCAGCAAACTGGCTTCTATAGTTCTGGACCATACTAACACCTTCAACTACCATATCGTAAATCTTCCAGCCAGATGGTTTCTTCTTGAGTCTGTACTCTATTTGAACATCTCCCTGTTCGGGTGACTGAACTCGAGTCCTGACTCTAGCAATAGCCCCTTGAATTTCCTCACCTTCGTAAGTCACTTTCTTTTGAGAACAAGCATATCGCTCGAGTCTGTCGGCATAGTTTCTAAAAACCATTTCTCTGAAAAGTTTTTTGAACTCTTCCTGAGCCTCTTTCGACTGTTCACGCCATACAGGCCCGACCACTCTCGGAGCAACTTCATCCAGGTCCACGTACTTTAAGGCTACCTGGTAAAGTTCATCACGATGGAGGGTTATAGAGTGTTTATCGGCACAGCTCTTGTTAAGAACGGCAAAAACTTCATCCACCATCGTAGAAATTACCTTTGTGGGCGTATCGGATTCTGCGCCTTTAACAGGCAAGGTAAACATTATTGTCCATAAAGCAAAAACGGTAATAATCATCGAAACTCGCCTAATCATGGCTTTTCATTCCCCCTTTATTAAATCAAACTCTCGTGGCTTTTGAGAAAAGACGCCAGAGACGGCGGATCCTCAACATGGGTAATCTGAACCGATTTATCAATTTTTCTCACCAGCCCACTTAGCACCTGTTTTGGTCCAACCTCTACAAACTTGGTGTAACCAAGAGCTATAAGATGTTCGATAGACTGTTTCCACAGCACAGGGGACACTATTTGGTTTTTAAGCTTTACGCCTATATCATCCCTATCTCTTAGGATTCTAGCGTCTATATTCATAACAACAGGAAGCATCGGGCGGTTGAATGAGCAATCCTTGAGCACGACTTCAAACTGTTCGGACGCTTCTTTCATCCAGCGGCTGTGCCATGGACCGCTTACATTCAACGGAACAGTTCTTCGGATACCGATTTTTCGACTTTCTTCGATCGCCTTCTGAATGCCTTCCATGGTTCCGGTAACTATGACTTGTTCCGGCGAATTTATATTGGCAACTTCCAAATCGCATGCATTACAAATATGGTTTATTTGGTCTTCGGTGGCATACATGAGAGCCAACATGCCGCCTTTAAACTTTTCAGCCGCTTCGTGCATCAAACGCCCCCGGTGGTAAACAAGCTTTATCAAGGTTGGCATGTCCATTACTCCGGCGGCATACAAAGCGCTGTATTCCCCAAGGCTGTGGCCTGCTGCAGCAACCGGCTGGATACCGTGAAGTTCAAGCACTTTAAGGCAAGCAATGTTGACCACAGTGATAGCTAATTGAACATTCTTGGTCAGCACAAGCTCATCTTCAGGGCCTTCAAAGCATAGTCGAGTTACATCTACACCTGACAAACGACTGGCTTCATCAAAAATCTTTTCAACTTCCGCGTAAGATTCGTAAAAACCTCTTCCCATCCCAACGTATTGAGATCCCTGGCCGGGGAAGAGAAAAACCCATCCTTCCATTCAGTTGCTCCTTTCCTTTAACCAGCTAATAACTTCACACTAACGCTCGGTGATGCCATCGGCTTCTTATCACTATTCGCCATGTTGTCAAGAAACTATAAAAGAAAAATCCACCTCTATTTTATCATAACAGGCATGTTACTGATCCATCCTGGCTATAGCATTAAACACTCTCGAGTGAGCCTTTTCGATCGGCAAAGCTAAAATGGAGTTAGTCTTTCGGTAAACATCTCTGGCTTCTTCGATAAAATACTGGAGCACGGCAAGATCCTTTTCTTCCAACATGCGCAATTTTTTCTTATAGCGAAGAACAGCTCCAAGGGAAATTAAACCAAAGGCATACAGGCTAAGAGACGTTATACGCCGCAGGAAAAACTCATGCTCGGTTACTCTTTCACCGTATCTCAACATAGCAAAAAGGAGTAGTCTTCTTGCTGCTACAATCATCCTTTCACACAGTTTTTGAGCCTCCTGCAGTTCCTGCTCTTCCCCCCAGGAAATCCACCTTTCAGAAGCGAAAAAAATACTTCCCAGATGTTTCATCCTACCGGCGATAGCTTCCCCAGCAAGCTCCTTTTTCCACTGCCTTAAAATCCATAACGGTGGATAAATGGAATGAATTTCGGTTGTTCCTTCAAAAATAGTGGCTACGCGAAAATCTCTCATTCGTTTTTCAAAGGGAAGAGTGCTCAGGTATCCTGCCCCGCCATGGATCTGCATAGCATTGTAAAGAACCTCCCATGCTCGAGTAGTGCCAAAAAGCTTGCAGTGAGAAGTTTCAACAGCCACAGAGGCTTCCGGATCTTTCTCGAGGATACAGGCAGTAAAGAATGTCATGGCTTTGGTTACAGCAGTATAAACCTGGGCTTTTACTATCATTTCCTGAACCAGTTCAAAATCTGCTATAGGACGACCGAACTGTTCTCTGGATTTAGCTCTTTTCAGCATATCTTTTAGGGATTGCTCCATAAGTCCATAAGAAGCAGCAGCAAGCCCCAGTCTTCCATAACTCAGGATCGCCAGAGCTATTTTATAACCATCTCCCGGCTTACCAATAAGATTTTCCCTTGGCACCTTAACGTTATTAAAGCTTATGGTGGCAGTAGAACTGGCTTTAAGTCCCATTTTGGGCATGTCCTTTTCGATATGGACACCTTCCCAACCGGTTTCGACAATAAAAGCACCCATAAAGCCCGGTCGTGCTGGATCCATCTGAGCAAAAACGGTGAGAGCTCCAGCGTAATTGGCATTGGTTATATAAGTTTTACGGCCGTTAAGGATGTAATATTCACCATCTGGGGATAGCTCGGCGCGAGTTTCTATATGGCGGGCGTCTGAGCCGTGTTTTGGTTCTGTAAGTGCATAGGAAAAAATCAAGTCTCCTGAAGCTGCCCGAGGAAGATATCGTTCTTTTTGTTCTTTAGAACCGAAAAGCAAAATCCCCTTTATGCCAATAGAAAGATGAGCAAGAGAGACAAGAGAAACAGACAGATCAAGCTTTGCCATTTCCGCCACAAGAGTGAGGTATTCCTGAAGATTACATCCCTTTCCACCGTATGATTCCGGAATATTCAAACCAAAGAGCCCTATGGTTGCCATGTCTTTCAGAATTTTTTTAGTAAGCTTGCCACGCTTTTCAAATTCATCAACAGGATGATCCTTTAACAGCTTACGATATTCTTCCAGGATGCCGTTTACTAAATCCCAACGAATTTTTTCTTCGTAAGCATCAAATACCTTCCAATCGAAACTTCCTCTAAGCAATTGTTCCATCAGTCTAATGCCCATCGCCACCTCCACTTTGACCCGAGGACCGGTTTGCCATAAATTTAAGCACTCCTCCTCCGTCTCCAGGCACAGGTCCCACGTTCACAACTCTGCCCCTACTATCAAACACGACGTAAAATGCTCCATAGAACCACCTGTTTTGTTCAACTTTTTGTGGTGTACCCTGAACCGCCACCACATCATCTTGACTATCACCCACCGTAAAATAACCTCGCCTTAAGGCTACAGAATCTTCTATTTTCCCGGGAACAACACGCACTTTTAGCGAGCCGGTCAAATTGTCATAACCGTTCACAACTCTTTCACCATTCTCTTCCTTGAAAAAGACTCTATCGAGACCGTAATGCCACACGTCTTTAACTATTTTAGAAGGGGTTCCCTGAACCAAAAGTACTTCATCCTGAGAGGACCCAAGTGTGAAATATTCGGGGATTTTTTCAACAGAAATCTCTCTCTTGGGGATAAGCCGAACTTTTAGAGAACCATCGAAATTATCGTATCCTACAACTCTACCGTCTCGAAACATAACTTTAGAAAGACCATAGTGCCACACCTGTCCAGACTTTCTACTCGGCACCCCCTGCACAGCAAGCACTTCATCATCGGTAGAATTAATAGTAAAAAACGACCTCGAAGGAGCAGCGGGAAGAACTGAGCTAATTGATTCCCTTGCTGGTAATGATGGTTTAGAAGACGGCATTCCAGATAAACTCGATCCTGAAGAAACTGTAACGATCTTATTCGATGGATTAACCACCTGCTTCCTTGGGGTATCCAATCGAACAAAAAGAACAAATCCAAGAGTCAACAAAACCACAGCCATTATAGCCATTTTACGTATATCAAGCCTCTTTGTTGTCGGACTTTTAAAACCAGAGCTGGGATTGTTCTTGCGATAAGCTTTTTCCTGATAAAAATTCTGAGCATGAGATTTTTCATCATCAAAAGTGCTTTTACTGGCAGAGCGAAATTCATCAGAAAAAACTGATTTTTCGGCTTCTTTAAAGGTTTTTTCAAAGAATTTGAATTCAACTATGGTTTTGTAAGCTTCGGTAATTTTACGAAAATGTTCAGTCGCCTCGTCTTTTGAAAGAGACTTTAAAACGCCAGAACCGTAGGCATCAGGATGATAAAGCTTTGCAAGCGTTCGATACCTTTGCTTGACTTCATCCAGCGAAGCGTCAGGAGGAACCCCGAGTATCCGATAACACTCTTCTATGCGGGCAAAAGCATTTTGTTTCTTCATAATTTTTGCGACCTAAAATCTCAGGCGGGCTGAAATCTCTTTTTCCCACCTTCTCTTTGCCATTGTGTTTGTTACATCATTTTGATAATATACCACAATAAAAAATCCAGGAAAGCTAAAGATTTTGTAACAGATTAGCTTAATGAGGGTGTGATTATGGATGAGCAGAAAGACAGTCAAGTATGGGTTGATCGTATCATTGCACAGGCACAGCGACTTCCTCCATTCCCTGACGTGGTTCACAAGGTCATGCCGCTTTTACGCGATATGGCTCCGGTTAAGCAAATTGAGGAAGTCATCAAATACGAGCCGGTAATTGCGGCCAGAGTGCTTTCCATTGCCAGATCACCGTATTATGCAAGACTTCGGAAAGTTGAGTCCCTTCGGGATGCCATTGTTGTGCTGGGACAAAAACAGCTTATCCAGGTGGTAATGACAGCCTGTTCTGCTCAATACTTCAGAGGCTCTATGGAAGGATACGACCTTAGAGAAGGCGAACTCTGGGAACATGCCGTTGGAGTGGCTTTAATGACCGAAATACTCGGAGAACGACTCCGTCGCCAGAATGTTCTGACTCTCTATACAGCGGGACTCCTGCACGACATCGGGAAAGCGGTCTTACACTTCTACGTTAAGGAAGAATTCGAGCGTATTATCGTGGAAGTTAAGCAAAACAGGAAGATATTTATAGATGCTGAACGAGAAACCTTAGGAATAGATCATCAGCAACTAGGTGGGCTTATTGCGAAAAAATGGAATTTCCCTGATGCGGTGGTAACGGGAATTAGATTCCATCACACTCCTAAAAAATCATCCGATAAATATCGTGACATTGCTAATATCCTTTACGTAGCCAATAGAATGGTTTCCTCTATCGGCATTGGCTGCGGTATTGATGGATTTCTCAACCCTAATCAGGACGAAGTTTTCGACGAACTAGGTATAACTTCTCGTATGGTCGAGGAGCTTCTCGCCAAGTTTGGAGATGCTTTCAAAGACATAAAAGAATTTATCCTAAATTGAGGTTGGTTTGTATGCTGATCTTAAGCCGAAAAGTAGGGGAAGCTATTCGAATAGGTGAAAACATCGAAATCATCGTAACGGAGATTTCGCAAAACAGGGTAAAAATTGGAATCAAAAGTCCCAAGAGTATCCCCGTTTATCGAGAGGAACTTTACCAAAAAATAAAGGATGAAAACCGCCAGGCGGCTCTTATAAACGAAAACGACCTTCAAGCAGCTCCCATAAACAAAAATTACCTTGTTAACGTGCTTTCAATGTTCATAAAGCCCGAAACCAAAACAAAAGAAGGAGAAAAGAAATGAAAATAGAAACCTCCCGTTTCGGCACAATAGAGGTAAAAGATGACAGCGTTATCGAATTCCCATGGGGGATTCCTGGTTTTGAATCCATAAAGCGATATGTGCTTATTGAACACAGAGAGGGACCTTTCCAGTGGCTACAAGCAGTAGATGAACCATCTCTTGCTTTCGTTGTATGCCTCCCCGAAGTTATTGGAATCTCCTATGAGGTGCCTTCTTCATGCCTGGAAACCATCGGCGCAAAAACAAGAGAAGACGTTATCATCCTGAATCTTATATCATTCGACCGCGAAAAAAATATCATCCGCTTTCACCTAAAAAGTCCCCTTGTATTTAACGTCAATGAAAAAAAAGGTTACCAGTGGACCATGGACAAGCAGGAAGTCAAAACGTACATAAAACTTCCCGAAGGCATGGAATGGGAAGAAAGTAGTGATGGGGAATAATCCGGTATTTTCGATGTTTTTGATGTTTTTGCTATGCTAAGCTTTTCTTACGCAATCGCAAATCCTGCCCCAGGTAAGCTGATTTCTATAGGAATGTTCGAAAAAACTACAGCGGGGGATCATATAATAAACCCAGGAGCGATGTAATAATGTGGTAAGGGCGCACGGGCGTGCGCCTTACTACTAACGATTTAGAGCATCTCCAACTTCTATTGACAACAGGGCACTTACCAGAGTAGGTCTAACCTGTTCAGCATCGAGGAAGTTACATTTCTTGTTTTAAGGAGGTTATATAAGTGGAAAGTAGCGCTAAAAAGGAATCGGCAGCACTTGTGGAAATGGAATCCAGAGAAGAATTCCAGTATCGCTTTGTGCCCTTAGACACGCTTGGTGATTGGCAGAGAACTCATCATTGTAATGCAATCCGCCGTGAACATATCGGCCAGCATGTATGCCTCATGGGCTGGGTGCAGAGACGGCGAGATCACGGAGGATTGATCTTTGTTGACCTCAGAGACCGAGAAGGTATTACTCAGCTTGTCTTCGATCCAGCTCATAACGCCCTCGCCCACGAAAGAGCTCACGGCATCAGAAACGAATACGTCATCGCCGTAAAAGGCACAGTGAGAGCCCGCCCTGAAGGCATGGTTAATCCCAAACTGGAAACCGGAGAGGTGGAAGTTATCGTTGACGAATTGAAACTTCTTAATGCTTCCAAGACTCCCCCATTTCTAGTGGAAGACCGTATTCAGGTAAGCGAAAACATCAGACTTAAATATCGTTACGTGGATCTACGACGCCCCTCAATGATGAGAAACCTTCGTATCCGTCACGAAGTAATGCAGTTTACAAGACGATACTTCGCCGAAAGGGGATTCATAGAAGTAGAAACTCCAGTTCTTACAAAAAGCACCCCTGAAGGAGCTAGAGACTATCTCGTCCCAAGCCGCATATACCCTGGGAAGTTTTACTCACTTCCTCAATCTCCTCAGCTCTTCAAACAAATTCTCATGGTTGCCGGTTTCGATCGGTATATGCAGATTGTTAAGTGCTTCCGAGATGAAGACCTTCGAGCAGATCGTCAACCGGAGTTCACTCAGGTGGACCTTGAGCTTTCCTTCGTCCGTGAAGAAGACATTTACCAGCTCATTGAAGGATGGATTAAGGCTCTCTTTTCCCATATTCTGGGCATAGAAATTTCTACGCCTTTTAGACGAATACCTTACGATGAAGCTATGGCTCGCTATGGAACCGACAAGCCGGATCTTCGCTTTGGTATGGAAATCCACGACGTTACAGAAATAGTAAAAGACTCGGAATTCAACGTTTTCAAACAGGCAATTAATAACAAAGGCATGGTTGGTTGTATCTGTTACAGAGGGGGAGCAAAACTCTCTCGCAAGGAACTGGACGATCTGGTGGCTTTCGCCCAAAGTCTCGATGCTAAGGGGCTTGCCTGGATCAAGATTAATCCTTCAGAGTGGCAATCGCCCATAGCAAAATTCCTTTCCGACGGCATAAAAGAAGCCCTTTCATTGGAACTTGATCTTTGCCCCGGAGATATCATTTTCTTTGGCGCAGACCAGCCTTCAGTCGTAAGAAACGTTCTGGGAAATCTTCGTATTCACCTCGCCTCTAAATACCTCTTTCAAGAAAACGAAAGCCTCAAAAACCGCTACGAATTTCTCTGGGTAACAGACTTTCCTCTCCTCGAATGGAGCCCAGAAGAAAAACGTTATGTTGCCGTTCACCATCCTTTCACGTCCCCTAAGGAAGAGGAATTGGATCTTCTCGAACAAGCTCCAGAAAAAGTGCACAGCCGTGCTTACGACTTGGTGTTGAACGGCACAGAAATTGGTGGAGGCAGCATCCGAATTCATCGTAAAGATGTGCAGGAGAGAGTCTTCCGAGTGCTCGGTATTGGTGATGAGGAAGCTCGAGAAAAATTCGGCTTCCTTCTCGAAGCTCTTGAATACGGTGCGCCTCCGCACGGCGGAATTGCTTTCGGGTTGGATAGACTTCTCATGATGATGACCAAGTCTCCATCTATCCGTGACGTGATCGCCTTTCCTAAGACTCAAAAAGCCACATGCCTTCTGACCGGAGCACCTTCAGAACCAGATGTGCATCAACTGCTGGAGCTCTGCATTACCGTGGAATCGCAGAAAAAGAATTGATAAACGGAGGATATACATAGCCATGGCTCGATGGAATCCAAAAAAACGGCTCCTTGACCATGAACATTCGGCTTTTTGGCAATACCGACTTGTGGACGTAGAAGAGCCGAACCTTATGCGGGAGATTTTTCCTTACACTGAAGTGCCCCGCATAGATTTTGACCACAAACTTTTGCCCCTAGATCCACCAGAGGAAATGTTTATAACCGACACGACTTTTCGTGACGGCCAGCAGGCTAGACCTCCATACACAGTGGAACAGATCGTTACTATCTTCGACTTTCTGCATAGACTCTCCGGTCCTAAAGGCGTCATAAGGCAAAGCGAGTTCTTCTTGTACACCAAAAAAGACAAGGAAGCGCTGGAACGATGTCTTGCCAGAGGCTATCGTTATCCTGAAATTACCGGGTGGATAAGAGCGGTAAAGGAAGACCTGCAGCTCGTGGTTGACATGGGGCTGAAAGAAACTGGAATTCTAACCTCAGCTTCCGATTATCACATCTTTCTCAAGCTTAATAAAACCCGCAAAGAAGCGATGGAGGATTATTTAAGCATAGTAAGAGCCGCCATCGAGAAAGGTATCGTTCCCAGATGTCACTTTGAGGATGTTACTCGAGCCGACATATACGGCTTCTGCATCCCCTTTGCCATTGAATTGATGAAGCTCAGAGAGGAAAGCGGAATAGACGTTAAGATTCGTCTGTGTGACACTCTCGGGCTTGGTGTTCCCTACCCTGGGTCTGCCCTCCCGAGAAGTGTGCCGAGGCTGGTTAGAGCTTTCATCGAAGAGGCAGGAGTTCCCGGTCATCTCCTTGAGTGGCATGGGCACAACGACTTTCACAAGGTGGTTGTAAACGGGGTTACAGCATGGCTTTACGGCTGTGCAGGAGTAAACGGCACGCTGCTGGGATTCGGAGAACGCACAGGCAACGCTCCAATAGAAGGACTTCTTATGGAATACATAAGCCTAAGAGGCACAACTGATGGTGTGGACACAAGAGCAATCACGGACGTTGCCGAATACTTCCAGAAAGAGCTTGGATACCGCATACCGCCGAATTACCCCTTCGTTGGAAGAGCCTTTAACGCAACAAGTGCCGGTATTCACGCAGACGGGTTAATCAAGCATCCGGAAATTTACAACATCTTCGACACAGAAAAGATCCTTAACCGACCTGTAAGCGTAATTATCACCGATAAATCCGGCACCGCAGGTATCGCCTACTGGGTAAATACAAGACTACAGCTTCAGGGAGAAAGAAGGCTCGACAAGAGACATCCAGGCATAGTGAAAATTTACAAGCGAGTGATGGAAGAATACGAACAGGGTCGCAACACCTCCATATCAGACGAGGAAATGGAAAAATGGGCAAGACGATATCTGCCCGAATATTTCGTAAGCGAATTCGATATGCTCAAGCAAAAAGCCAAGTCCCTTGCTGCTCATCTAATAGAAGAAGTTGTGGAAAACGAAGCTATCAAAAGTATGGATCCAGCTCGTCAGGAGCTTGTTTTGCAGTCCCTTTTGGAACTCAACCCGTTCATCCAGTATGCCTACGTAACGGATAAGGAAGGACGCCGAATTACTCGAAATATCACCCACATCGAAGACAAGGCTAAGTACGAAAAAGCTCAGGTTGGCGAGGATCTATCTGATAGACCATGGTTCATAGAACCCATGAAGACCGGCAAGGTTCACGTAACAGATTTTTACACATCACGCTATACCGGGGCTCTCTGCATTACAGTCTCTGCTCCTATTCGCAACAAAGATGACGAAATTGTGGGAGTGTTAGGCGTGGACATAAGATTCGAAGAATTGGCTAAGATGGAAGATAGGCTCGCATAGAAATTTGCACAAATGCGGCAAGGAAGTGTAACCAGGCTGATTGCTTACAGCATTGCTATAGGGGGGCTGGTAATCATCAATTCATGTAGTATGTTCTCATCCAACAAGCCTCACCCGCCATCCATACCCCCCTCCTCCTATCCCCCCTGGGCAAAACCATACTGCGTGCAGGGAAAATGCTATTTCCCTCTGCTGTCCGCCGAAGGATACGTGGAAGAAGGCATAGCAAGCTGGTATGGCCCTCAGTTTCACGGCAAAAGGACATCGAGCGGTGAAGTTTTCGATATGAACGGCATGACGGCAGCTCACAAAACCCTGCCTCTCGGAACCTATGTGAAAGTAACAAGGTTAGACAACGGTCGCTGGATTATTGTTCGAATTAACGATCGTGGGCCTTTCGTGGGAGACCGAATCATTGATCTTTCCAGAAGAGCCGCTGAAGAACTCGGTATGCTTCCCAAAGGGACTGCTTTAGTGAGAATAGAAGCTCTTCAGCCTGCAACTCTTATCCAGTATGCTCAGAACCAATACCGATGGGTGCCAGAACCGGTGCCATCACCATGGCAGGGACGGTTTGATATCCAGCTTGCAGCTTTTGAAAACAAGCAAAACGCTGATAGATTCGGCAAAACCGTTGCCGCCAGATATCAGGGAGCCGGTGTAGAGCCTTACTATTTTGGTGGAAAGCTTCTGTATCGAGTAAAAATAGGCACATTTTATGACCTTCACAAGGCACGGGCAGTGCTTGAAAAGATTCGAGCAGAATTTCCCGATGCCTTCGTAATCGCACAAGATGGGGGCGTCAGATGATCCCGATAATAAACTATCCATCCCAGGAAGCAGAAACATTCCTTAAAAAGCTGGCTCAACGTTCCTTCCATGGATCTGCAAAAGACGTGGAAAGCAAAGTAGAAGAAATCATAGACCGAGTTATAAAAGAAGGAGACAAAGCCGTAATTGCCTACACCAGGCAATTCGACTGGCCTGAAGCAACACCGGAAAGGATGGTTGTTTCAGAAGAAGAAATTGAGATCGCCTCTCGGAAAATTGATCCTGCCTTTATGGAAATTATAAAGACCGCTTCTAAAAACATTGCCGCCTTCCACGAAAAACAGCTTGAAAAATCATGGTTTACTACAGGAAGCGGCGGTATCATTCTGGGACAAATGGTCTCCCCTGTAGCATCCGCCGGTATCTACGTGCCTGGTGGAAAAGGTGGCAATACTCCCCTCATCTCTTCCCTGCTCATGGGAGCAATCCCAGCTCAAATTGCAGGTGTACAGGACATTGTCATTGCCACACCTCCTCGGTCTGACGGTAGTATCCACGAAGCCATTCTCGCAACAGCCAGAGAATTGGGCATAAAAACTATTTACCGTATGGGAAGTGCCTGGGCTATCGCCGCACTTGCTTTCGGAACAGAATCAATCCGCAAAGTTGATGTCATAGTGGGACCCGGAAATATTTACGTTACGACGGCAAAGAAGCTGCTTTCTGGAGTGGTGGGAATTGATATTCTCGCCGGTCCCAGCGAAATTCTTGTTATAGCAGATCAATCGGCCGATCCTGATTACATAGCCGCAGACCTTCTAAGCCAGGCAGAGCACGATCCAATGGCAAGCGCCATGCTCATAACAACCAGCAAAAAGCTAGCGGAAGACACGGTAAAATCCATTACTTCCCAGATTGATGGCGCTCCTTTCTGGTCGCCTCTTCCTAGAAAAGACGTGGTTCTCCAGTCTCTCAACAACTATGGTGTCTGCTTTCTGGTTGATAGCCTTGATATGGCTGCAACGCTGGCAAATAGAATTGCTCCAGAACATCTTGAACTTCACATAAACGACCCGTGGAAATTTATCGGACACATAAGATCAGCAGGTGCCATTTTCATAGGGCAATTCACTCCCGAACCTGTAGGAGATTATTTTGCAGGCCCCAACCACGTTCTTCCCACAGCAGGGACAGCCAGATTTTCGTCAGCCCTTGGAGTTCACACCTTTCTCCGAAAAACGAGCATCATTTACTATTCTGAAGAAATCACCAGATCCTGCGTTGACGACATAGCCCAATTTGCCCGTATGGAAGGACTTGAAGCCCACGCTAGATCCATAGAAATTAGGGCAAAAAAATTCTGATCTTGTGGTCGCTCTTGCTGGGCAGACATAAGGTTGAGCAGGTGTAAGGCCTGCCCCTATGCATGCCAATATGCCTGCCCAAAATGGGAACAGGACGACTAAATCCGGGGCAACCGTAGGGTCAACCAAATCGAGGGCAACCACAAGGGTTGCCCCTACAGTTGGCGATATTGTGGGGGCGTTCAAATCAATCACCACGGTGCGTTACACACACGGGGTTAAACATCAAGGCTGGTTGCCGTTTCGTGGCCGATTGTGGCAACGCAATTATTACGAACACATCATCCGCAATGAGGAATCACTGAACAGCATCCGCGAATACATCACAAACAACCCATTGCAATGGGAAATGGACCGAGAAAACCCTGTAAGGGCACTTGGCAACGTGCCCATGCCAAAGGACGAACCATGGCGCATCTGACCGAATCAGCCATCGAATCTGCCGCCTTCTCCTGGCTGGCAGAAGGGACGCAACATTATACGGAGGCGCGATATGGAAGAAGGAAGGACCGGCAGTAACATTCTTGAACCTAACGTCATACTCGAAGGCGATTTTTGGCCCGAGCCTGTGCGCATACTAACGCTAAAACAGCTTGGCGATAACACACAGATCGAAGCCGTTGGTATAAAAACCCAGCAGTTTTACTCTCGCATCCTTAGAGCCGAGGACATAGCACGCGTGAGAGTGACTACCGAGCCGATACGCGATTTCGGCGGCCGGAGCGAAGCCTTTTTCCTGGCCATGGAGGCCCACCGTATCCGCTATGCCCATCAGTTTGACCCGCTTTTCGCTGTCAATATCTCGCTGGTTGATCCCCTGCCGCACCAGATCGAAGCGGTTTACCACTACATTCTTCGGAGCCCGCGCATACGTTTCTTGCTTGCCGACGACCCCGGCGCAGGCAAAACCATTATGACCGGCTTGCTGCTCAAGGAATTGAAATACCGTGGGCTCGTGCAACGCACTCTGATCGTCGTGCCTGGCCACCTCAAAGACCAATGGCTGCGTGAGATGAAGGAACGCTTTGGCGAAACTTTCACCATCATAGACCGTGGCGTCATGAACGCCACCTGGGGCCGTAACATCTGGCAAGAGCAGCCGCAGGTGATCACTTCCATGGACTTTGCCAAACAGAGCGATGTGATGGCGAGTCTTGGCGAAGTGCACTGGGATCTGGTGGTTGTTGATGAAGCCCATAAGATGGCCGCTTACCGCTACGGCGAAAAAACTACCCGCACTGAACGCTACCGCCTTGGCGAATTACTCTCGCGGAAAAGCAACTTTCTGATCTTTCTCACCGCCACTCCCCACCGCGGCGACCCGGAAAACTTCCGCCTATTTCTTGACTTGCTACAACCGGGATTTTTCGCCAATAGCGACCTGCTCAATGAATCAGTGCAGAACGCCGATAATCCGCTCTTTTTGCGTCGCTTGAAAGAAGACCTGAAGGACTTCGATGGGCGGCCGCTTTTCCCGCCGCGTCATGTGATCACAAATCCTTATCGACTCAACGATGATGAAAAGCGGCTCTACAACGCCGTGACCGATTACGTAGAAAAGTCATACAACAAAGCCCTGGCAACAGAAAAGCGCAACGTCGCCTTTGCCCTCCTCATCCTCCAACGGCGATTGGCTTCTAGCGTAAGAGCTGTGCGCCGTTCCCTTGAACGCAGAAAAGCACGGCTCGAAGAACTGCTAAAACTGGGAAAGTGGCTCGCCGAACGCGGCTCGGTGGACGAAGAGAAACTGGAAGACGCCCCTGAGTCCGAGCGCATGAGATATGAAGAAGAACTGGCGGAACGCCTCACCGCCGCCGAAACCCGAGAAGAACTGCAAGCAGAAATTGAGACCCTCGCCGAGCTTATTCGCCTGGCCCATGAAGCAGAACAACACGAGGTGGAAACTAAGCTCCAGCAACTTAGACAGCTCATGGAGCATGAACACCTCCAGCAAACCGGCGAAAAGCTTCTGATCTTTACCGAGTCGCGCGAGACGCTGGAATATCTGAGTGAAAAGCTCGAAAGCTGGGGTTATTCCGTGGTCACTCTGCACGGAGGCATGAGCCTGGACGAACGCATTCGCGCAGAACACGCCTTTCGTGAACACGCCCAGGTGATGGTATCCACCGAGGCGGGTGGGGAAGGCATCAACCTGCAGTTTTGCTCGCTCATGGTCAATTACGACATTCCTTGGAATCCCAACCGCCTGGAACAGCGCATGGGGCGTATCCACCGTTACGGCCAGCAAAAAGAGGTGCACATCTACAACCTGGTCGCGGAAAATACTCGCGAAGGCAAGGTGCTAGGGGCGCTTTTCCGCAAATTGGAACAGATTCAGGCAGCATTGGTAAGCGACCGCGTTTTCGATGTTATTGGCGAAGTGATGCCCGGTCGTAGCCTCAAAGAGCTTATCGTGGAAGCGATCGCTCGTCGGCGCACCCTGGAAGAAATCGTCGCCGAGATCGAAGCCATACCCGACCAAGAAGCGGTGCGGAAAGCACGAGAAGCAGTATTGGAAGGACTGGCTACACGGCATATTGACCTGCAACGCATCCTGGGCGAAGACCGACGTGCCCGCGAGAACCGCCTGATGCCTGAATACATTGAACGTTTCTTTGAACGCGCCTGCAAGTTCCTGAATATTCCTCTCGAACGCCGCCGCGATGGACTGTGGCGCGTGCCCAAAGTGCCTTACGAAATTCGCCATGTCTCCCAGACGTTTCGGCATCGCTTCGGCGAGGTCTTCCGGGAATACGGCAAACTGGCCTTCGACAAACAAACCGCCCGCCGCTATGAGGCGACCTTCGTAGCACCTGGTCACCCCTTGCTGGAAGCTGTTATCGAACGACTGCTGGCTGAATGCGCAGACGATATGCACCGCGGCGCAGTCTTCATTGACCCCGACGGGCAGCTTAATGGCTGGATCTTCTTTCTAGAAGGCGAGGTCCGTGACGGCTCGAATCAAGTGGCCGGAAAACGGATCTTTACCCTGTATCGTTCGGTCAATGGCGAATTAAGGCTTATCAATTCATCCGTCCTCTGGGATTTGAAACCTCATGACAAACCGCAGGAGATTGAAACCCACGTGGAGGAAGATGAAATCATCGCTTATGCAGTCGAGCAAGTTCTGGAATCTTACCGCTCTGAATTGTTGGCCGAGCGAAAGCGATATGCTGAGATCAAGCGCAAATACGGCCTGGCTTCGCTCGAGCAGATGATTCAGGAATCCGGCGCC
>Ga0272449_1000680_pt1 | contig 38966 bp, 35 predicted proteins | sample YNPCB0241_FD_198679 | JGI IMG/M metagenome (GOLD analysis project Ga0272449, IMG submission 198679) | Hot spring sediment microbial communities from Yellowstone National Park, WY, United States - YNP-CB-024-1 | ecosystem: Environmental > Aquatic > Thermal springs > Hot (42-90C) > Sediment...
GATTATGTTGTTGTATACAAATATGTTAATACGATTAATTATATTCAAGACTCAACATTCGCAATTCAAAAAATCTTAAATTTAAGACTCCAACCCATGAATTGTCCCTACAATATTCAAAACCAGAAATCTAAAATCAAACAATCTCAAATCTGAAAACCTTCAATCTCAAAATCTCAAATCTTATAGCCTGTAATCTGTTTGTCTGTTTGTCTGTATTCTGAATATCTGTTGTCTGTATTCTGTATGTTTGTATTCTGTCAGTCTGTTTGTCTGTTGTCTGTTGTCTGTTCGTCTGTAAGTCTGTATTCTATCTGTCTTCTTTATGGTGCGTATTTTATAAGGTAAATATCATAATCTCCAGCACTCGACAGCGGACATCCTCCAAAGTAAGCATTACTACCAGAGAAAAATCCAGTTCCATATACATTACCTGAACTATCTACGGAGACGGAAAAACCAATATCAATATAACTCCCCCCAAAGCTCTTATTCCACAAGTGATTCCCATTGCTGTCAAACCTTGCAAGAAAGATATCAGAACAAGGACCTGGACTACAATTGCCACCGGCATTTGCAAGCACATCTCCTCCAAAGCCTATCGAGGAACTACTAAAATACCCTGTTATATATATATTACCTAAACTATCTACGGATAAGGAATACCCAAAATCATCACTAATCCCTCCAAATCTTTTACTCCAGAGATGTCTTGTGTCATCCTGCTTCTCACAACCACCATCCCAAACAATTATATCTTTGCCAGCAACATCCTCGCCACCGCCTGGTGAATATCCTACATAACAACCACAGAATGCGTTAATGGCAAAAATAAAGACTAAACACTCTTTAAAATTACAAGATGACATACTCATCTTCTTACTCCATAATGATATTTAATCGGACATTTTTATAACAGATATTGCCCCGATTGTAAAATAAAAATAAGAGCCTGAATGGATCGATTTTCCAACTATATTATTTTTCTATCAGGTCATTACAATTGTTATTCACTCCAATGAAAAGCGTGAGATTCGTATGGGAGATGGATATTTTTTGATTTGAATTTTGATAGGGCAATGGGTAAGATAGCTTTTGTGTGTAGGGGTTAGGGAAGATTTCGAATCAGGGTTGGTGAGGAAAGCTTGATTGGTATCGACTATTGGTTAGTCCATTTTTAGTAAAAGAAATTTATCAAGAATACATTAGGTGATATTGAAAAGCAATCTCACCCACCTAAAAGACTCGGCATATTGAAGCATGGAGAGAAAACCCCAGCCCAGAGACAGGCATCAGCCAAAGCCGATCAAACAAAGAAGGCAAACAAAGAGAAGACGGATACAGAGAAGAAAGAATAAAGATTAAATGTTGAATATGTTGATACAAAAACATTTGACAGAATTGAAAAAAAATCATATTTGAAATCTCCCTGTTTGGGCCTGTAGCTCAACGGATAGAGCAACGGCCTTCTAAGCCGTGGGTTGGGGGTTCGAGTCCCTCCAGGCTCGCTTTTGGTGAGTGTAGCTCAATTTGGTTAGAGCACTGGACTGTGGCTCCAGGTGTTGGGGGTTCAAGTCCCCTCACTCACCCATCCTTTTTAATCTTCTTGATGAATTTCTCTGTTTTCTTGAGAATTTTGGGGTTACCGAGATTGGCAAGCAATCTCGCATTCTCCTGAAAACCTTCGAGGGCATTGAAATATCTATCGAGTGGATCCTTTGAAAATGTGGGGATAAGAAATATGTGTGTATGGGGGATTCTCCTGCCACGGGCATACTGAGTTATAAAATCTGCCTTATATAATTTCATCAATCTACGCGCTACTCTTGCAGAAAGCCTGTATAGATCACTAATCTCCTCATCATTCATCTGATACCAGAATTGAATATGCCTTTTGGGAATCGCGAGACAGTGTCCCTTTTGCAAAGGATTTATATCGAGTATGACAATGGATAGGTCTGATTCATCAATAATATAAGCCTTTTCTCTTCCATCAACGATATTACAAAAAACACAATCCTTGTTCATAAAAAACCTCCATAAAACTTTATTTACATCAGCAATGAATAAAAGACAAGGGAAAGAGAGGTTTTATCTGTAAAGATTCATTTCCGGGTAGAAATCGTTGGTGTTCATATGCAACTGCGAAAATACTGCTAATAACTGAATCTATACACTATCCGTTTATTTCCACTTGCAAGAACTGTAATTTTTGTTATTATATTGATTATGAATATCCTGAAGCCGTTTAATAAGTCACGGTGGAATAGAGAGCCCGATTTCTTCGAGGTCTGGTATCTCACATTCAATGATACAAAGACAAGAGACGGATACTGGATAAGATTTACGCTCGTAGTTCCAAAGAACATATTCGATTCACCATTCTTGAATGTCTGGTTTACCGCCTTCAAATCGGACGGAGTTATCTCTGCCATCTCCGAAAACTTCAAGATATCAGAATCTGATTTTTCTGAGGAGCATATAAAGATCGGTGAATCATATCTCAAAGGCGATACTACCTCAGGAAGGATATCGAGCGGCAACCACAATATCAGTTGGGACCTGAGGATATCCGATGGAGGTGAATTTTTACACCTCCCAAGACAAATATATGACATCCCTGTACTTCACTCATATCTTGCATCTCCAAATGTATCATTCGACATAAGTGGGAAGATCAACATCGATGGCAAAGATATAGAGATAAGCGGTAGGGGGACGCAGAGCCATATATGGGGGAGACAGATGCCCGATAATTGGATATGGGCTCACTCAGAGAACTTCGAAAACCACAAAGGGTTTATGGAATTGATATCAATAAACACCAGAATGGGGATACTGGGAGATATCTCGTCGACAAGGATATTAATAAAATTCGACGAAGAGGAATTCTCATTTACTACCATCAAGGATATTGGTTTCAAGGACTGTTCGGTATTCCCGGAATACCTCTTCTTTGCAACCGGCAGGAAATACAAGATAGAAGGGAAACTCTATTGCGATAGGAGCAGATTCATACAGTATAACTACCCTTCACCCTCCCGCAAGGAGGTCTATTGTACCAACACAGAAACCGGCTCCTGCAGTATAGTCGTATACAAGAGAGACTCGATTACCAAACCATTCGTTTATTATACAGTACTCAAGAACTCGGGTTTTACTCACTACGAATTCGGTGGTTTGAGAAGAAACGAACAGATATCAGTAGCCAATCAGCCACAGTTGTAGATTACTCTACATCCACCCACTTTATCACAGTAATGAATTTCTTTTCATCAGAACAGTCCAGAATCTTTCTACTTTCAGTCCCATCCTTTTTGACAACCATCAAATCTGAACAATTGCTGGCTCTGTCTTCAATGGTATATGCTATCTCCTCACCATCTGGCGAAAAGGCATACTCGGATATAGACTGATTTACGCCATCAACTAAGACCACGGGATTATCCAGACTATCGGCATCTGCCATAAAGAGTTTATTAGATCCTTTCTTTCGGAAAAGTACCTTTTTTCCGTCCCTGGAAAATACCGGGGTATTTGCATCTTTGAGCAAAAGGCCGATATCTCCCGTGGCTCTATTCAGGGTCATTATATCTATGGTTCGTGCTGAAATAGTATTCCTATTGAAGAGGATAATCCCATCATACCTTACATCTGCTGCATAATCATTATATCTGCTGTCGAGTGGTGTCAGGTACTCCTCCTTTGCCTCTATCAAATCATATACCAGTATCCTGTATGGATCGCTTATAGCCATATATTGCGGGTCGGGTCTGAAATTTGCCCTTCTGCACATCAAGAGTGTCTTATTATCAGAAAGAAAGTTGTGGCACTCATCATTTACAGGACCAAAACTTATCTGGACTGGCAACTCACCATTCTTCAACAACCAGGTATTCTGAATCGCATCATAGATATTAAGCCCATACCTCTCCTGCTGATACGGATCATTCGTTGAGAAGGCTATCGTACTGCCATTCAAACCAATTCCAAATGACCACACCCTTTTGGCATACATCCTTATTCCTTTATATGAACCATCAGGGCTTATCATCTCGATTGTATCCTTTACACCGTAGTTGTCCCAGTTGTTGTAGAATATAAATGAACCCTTTCGAGGTAACTCGCCATCTTCGAAACCGATTGTTTCATATGTAAGTTCAGGCACATCACCTGCATCGGCAGAAATATCCGTATATCCCGAATCAACAGCATCCTCGATGCCTATATCACTTATAATATCACAGGGAGCATCTATCTCATCCTCACCGACAATATCAGTAGTCACATCAAATAATCCATCATAAGAAGTATCGTAGGAATCGACATAACTTATATCAATGGAGTCTGAGATCTCAACATCTCTGATCCGACCCTCATCTGATACTCTCTATGTATTCTCCTCACAATCCAGGGACACAAGGATCAATGGGATTAGTACAAAGTTATAAAGGTGCTTCATATAAGTTACCTCTGATTGAATTATGTAAGAAAACTCGTCTCAGCTTGATTGTAGTAGCAAGGGATATACCCTTGGACTCGTTATCGGGCAATTCGTTGTAATACACATAAAGGTTATTATTGAACACAATAGCGGATGGGCTCCGTCCATAGTGCAGGATTGGATTATAGATATATCTCTCGAAATTGATTCCATCGGCTGAACCAGCAAGCCCGAGGTGAAATGCCCCGGTCTCGGTTGTGCTTCCACAATAATACATTCTGATCAACTGCCGGTTATTGGCAGTAGTAATGGTCAGTACAGATGGAGACATTACCGAATAGTGATCAAATGCATTTACATCCTGTGTATTGGGCGAGAGGATGGGGGAGATATTAACAGGCGTCCAGCTCAGAGGATTTTCGGGACTTGCCTTAGATGCAAATACAAAACTCCTGTTATCCTCATCCATTGCAGAATAATACATATAGAGAGAATCACCATTGAATATAACAGAGGGCTCGGACAATTTTACAAGTTTGAGGTCATTTTGAGGAACCTTTATCAGTTCTACATCGGATCTCATAAAGTTCAGAGTATCGCTTGAAGAGGCTATCATTATTCTATATTTATTATCTTTTGTAACCGAGACAAAGAAGAGGCTTACCTTTTCACCATCATACAGTGCTGCAGGCTCCTTTACAACAATCTCAGAAAATCCATCTATATCCGGGGTAATTACGGGACTCGTGTTCTTTATCCATATGAGACCATCTGTGGACTCAGCCCTACCAATCGAGTAAGTCCCCTCTTTATTCAGAGCAGTGAAATACATAATGAGTTTGCCGTTTATTTCAACAACAGATGGAGAGGATACTGCCTGATTATCGAAATCAGATTCAGACTCCGACACCTTTAAAATAGGGTTATTAATGTAAGAATATAGAGGTCCAACAGTGATATCCACGGGAGGTACAGGGAAGGAGGATTCAAGAGTGCAACCGGCAATCATTATCGACACAAGAATAATCGTATTTCTCATCAATAATTCTCCTTATAAAGAGAAAGAGAGCCCAAATCCACCCTCTACTATGTTGCCCTTGATGGAATAATCTCCATATTTGTCGAGGGTATATACCTTATTGAAACTCCTTGATGTTAGATAATGATACTGAAAGTATATATTCAAATCAATTCCATCCTTTATAAGACCGAGGATATCCACTATATGAAATCCGAGACCAGTCGAGAATATGTGCCTGTCACTATCCAGAATATTCGTATTGTATATCTGATCTGGAATCGGTGTCGGAAAATACTGGTACCCTGCCCTCATTTCTATTCTATCTTCGAAGAATCTATAACCTGCCCCAAACTTTATTCTCATAACATCCTTCGAGGATATCGAAAACTTCTCCTTATTCTCAACCTTCGGAAAGAGCACACTCGGCTCAATATTTATTAATACATATTGAACTGGCATATCCGAGAAGAATACATAGGCAACATCAAGTAGTATCTTCAACCTCTTTGTCGGCTTGAAATTGAGGCCCGCCGTCAACTCAGCAGGTACGAAGAAACTCTGTCCTTCCTCTATCACATTCATATTGAGAAGTTGCATATCGAAATTGGTATCGATCTTGAGTTTGAACTCATTCTTGAATCTATAAGACAATCCAAATGCCAGATCTTCGTTATGATCATAAGATGCCCCGAGTATAGGCGTATATGAAAATTTCTGATCCATAATAAAATCGCTCTGTGTAGTCTTCTGGTTTGCAAGGTCGATGGATATCTTTGCCTTTCCATATGAATTCCCGAAAATATCCACGCCTGCACCGATCGAAAATTTATTGAGTATTCTGTAAGACAGGGCGGGCTTGAAGGAGTATCTCGCCATATTTCTGTAATTAATGAATTGGGGATATGTAGGATCCTGTGAATAGAGGTACATTATCGAGGGCTGTGGGATGGTGGCACTCAGTCCAATGTAGAGATTATTGAGTTTACCCGAAAATGGGATGATAAAACCGCCCGTCACAAACGAGAAATTCCCTTCTTCATATGAATTATCATTGATCTTCAGATCCTTATTTCCTATCAGAAATCCAAGGCTGAGCCTCGCAGATCTCACTGTGGTAATCCTCGATGGATTCAGAAATATTATATCTGGCTCACCACTATCGGCATTCCCTGCACCTGCAAATCCCTGCGAAACAACACCGGTGCCCATTATGAAATCGTGACTCGCATAAAGATTGAGAGATAGAACAAGAAAGACAAACAACATTATCCTTTTCATATCAATATTCTCCAAGGTCTATCATGGGTAAGAAATAATACATAAAGAGTGCAATCTCCGGAACCGCGTCGTACTTAAAGAGTATCCTGAATACATCTACAGACTCTCTCGCAAGCCCATACTGATGAACGGCATCTACCATATCGGCCATTGTGGCAATACCATTCTTCTCATTGAGTCTTTTCAGGAAGTCCAGAAACATATAGTCCGGATCATACTTATGGGTTCTTGCAAGTGTATTGAGGGCATCGTTTATGGCCCCGCAGGTTATGGCATATCCCATAAAATTCATCAGCTCACCATCGCCGTCATATTCAGTAAAATAGTGGGAGAGTATCCTGAATGATGGCAGTGATAACTTATATAGAGTGTTCAACTCCTCTGCAAACTTTGGTCTGAAGTGTGTGGATGTACGGTCTATATAGTCAATAAAAGTGATACCGTCCTGAGCCCTTGAGAGTGCAGCTCCCAAAAGTGACAAAAGTTTATATGCCCTGTACTCGGGCTTCACGAGTGTATTCCTTATGGCAGGGATTGCCGTCTCGATGCTCTCGTCAATATCCGGGGTGAGAGAATTATAGTAGTACTCCAGCACATTCTCTTTTAACTTTGTATCAGGATTCAGCAGATCGACCATTGCGTAGATTAGATTCTCGGCCGCAAACTTCTCCTTCTCATCAAAATTGTATTTCATCCTCAAAATGTCATTCAGGATTCTGGTTAAATCAACAATAAGTGAGTTATTCTTTTCAGGGTAATTAAACGCCAGACTCAGTATATCGAATAGTGGGTTCAACTCCTGCCCATCCGTACCCCACATCATAGCCACAATATCAGCCATCTCCCGTACACGGCTCTTATTATCAGGTAGATTGTCGAGAACATTCAACAATCCAACATAAAACTTAAAAAAGCCCGATCTGCCTATGGCGTCCAGGGCCGCAAAACCTTCCACATCCACATCCCAGCTAAAACCGAGCTTCTCATACATAGGTATATCACCAAGTTTGTTGTGAAGGAGGCAGTTTATATAAGATGTAAAACCGGCTGCCTGCTCCGGGGTCCTTTTGGCAAGCTCAAAATGATATGAAACAGCGGTATTCTTAGGGAATACAGGGATCCTCGGATAACCTTTGTATGTATCTTTATAGAGCGGGTCATCCTGTAAGAGATATTTTGCACAGACGGGACCCAGTATCTCTGCACCCAGATTTCTGGATTCCTCGTCCAGTACCGTCTCTTTCTGATAGGTAGAGTAGACCATATGAACCATCTGCATAAAACACGAATAATCCGAATCAGTCGCATCACCTTCGGGAACTCCGTCATTACAATGCTTCTGCATAAACACTGATAGTCGCGGACCTATCTGATTTACCTCCTCCTCTCCAAGGGAACGGAGGAAGTTTATTATTGCTATACCTCCCTTACCATCACTCCCGAGTATAGAGTACAACCTATCAAGAAGATTTATCTGTGCAATATTACCATCTTTCTCTTTTATATTTATACTCGAAAGAAGGAAATTCTTGACAATCTTTCTAAGTGCCTCGATATGCTTTCTCCTTATTGTACCTGACACCTCGCCCAGATTATTAAATATCCTTTTGGACCTCTCCTCATCGCTGCTTATATTTTTCAATTCGAGGCCCAGTATAGCAATCAGGTTCTTTACAGAATCGAATCTCAAGAGATCCACGGTATTCACGACCATACCCTCTACCGCATCCTTTTGGAGTATATATGTCAAAGCCACATTCAATGGGACCGTGGCAGATACCTCCTTATTGCCATTCTGAGTCTTCACTATCACCTTCTCGTTCACGATCCCTGAGACGATACCCATTGCATCTTGAATGAATCCTTTCTCGAGCAGATAAGATATCGCATCATAAAAATCTGTCAGCAGAGGCGAATCATAAGCCACCTTTAGAAGTGGTATCAATCCGTTATGAACAGCCCCGTTTCTATTCAGTATATGCAGGGTATCGAGGCTCTTATCTATATCCGGATACTCAAGCAATCTTGCAATGGGACCATCTGATTTCAATAGATCCATCACCATAGGGTCAATCAGAATCTCCCTCAAGATCTTCTTCAGATTGCTCCCACCAACGCTCTTAATGGCTATATCAAGGGAATCTACGAGGTCCTTCAACTGACCCGTCTTCATCAACACCCTCACCACCTCTGAGAGATTCAAAAGCTGGTTCGAATCGGCAAGGGCAATGAAATGCCCCATAAGACTTGAGTACTGGGGATTCTGTGGTTCTAAAGTATACTCCTCGGGTCTGTCTCCAATAGCAGAACAGCTCAAAAAGAGTAACAGAACAGACAACTTAATAAAATTGCGAATCATATTCATAACATAAATTACTATATTTAAGTCCTATATTCAATCAGAAAAATGATGGTTATTTTTTGTAATTGTTATCTGTTGGTGATACTTCAACACATTTCAGATAATCCTTTAATATTTTCGAGGCGTTTTGGAAGGAATGTAAAGGATTAGTTATAAGTGGAAATTATCGTTGCTCATAGAGTTTATAAAGTTTGAAAATTTGTATATTTAAGGTATAAGGCTCTGTTTTTGGAGGTTTAGGGCGCTAAAAGAGAAAAAACCACTGATAACTAAATCTTTATAATGGGATGTTGTTTGTTGTTGACATTTTTGTAATGGTGTTATAAGAACAAATTATCTTTTGCTTCCCGCTAAAATCTTAAATAGTGCGGGCATAAAATTTACAATATTTATTACCATCCTTATTTCACTGCTTATTCAGGAGGAGAAATGAACTTATCAGAGTTGAAAGAGATGAAGATTCAGGATCTCGTAAAGCTTGCCAAAGAATTAAAGGTTGAAGGTGTTCGTGGTATGAGAAAACAGGATCTCATATTTGCGATCCTTCAGGCAGAGGCAGAAAAGAATGGGCTCATCTATGGAGAGGGTGTCCTCGAGGTACTCCCTGACGGATTTGGTTTCTTAAGGGCGGCAGATTATTCGTATCTGCAGGGTCCCGATGATATCTACATCTCTCCATCACAGATAAAGAAGTTCAATCTCAGAACTGGTGATACGGTGCTGGGGCAGATAAGACCTCCCAAGGAAAACGAGCACTACTTTGCAATGGTAAAGATTGATGCTATAAACTACGAAGACCCTGAGATTGCAAAGGATAAGATACTTTTTGACAACCTTACACCACTTTATCCTAATCAAAAGTTTAATCTTGAATTCGACCCCGAGAACTATACAACGAGGATTATTGACCTGTTTACCCCAATCGGTAAAGGTCAGAGGTGTCTTATAGTCTCTCCACCAAGGGCTGGTAAGACCGTCCTTTTACAAAATATTGCGAACGCCTTAACAGCCAATCATAAAGAGGTATATCTAATAGTCCTTCTAATAGATGAGAGACCCGAAGAGGTGACAGATATGGAGCGTTCTGTGCAGGGTGAGGTTATCTCTTCTACATTTGATGAGCCCCCGCAGAGGCACGTTCAGGTTGCAGAGATGGTGATAGAGAAGGCAAAGAGACTTGTGGAACATAAAAAGGATGTGGTAATACTACTTGATTCCATTACCCGTCTTGCAAGGGCTTATAATACTGTGGTCCCACCGTCCGGGAAGATTCTATCTGGTGGTGTTGATTCGAATGCCCTTCACAAACCCAAGAGATTCTTTGGGGCGGCAAGGAATGTAGAGGAGGGTGGGTCTCTGACTATAATAGGTACTGCCCTGATTGATACCGGTTCAAGGATGGATGAGGTAATATTCGAAGAATTTAAGGGTACAGGCAACTGTGAGATAGTCCTTGATAGGAAGTTGATGGAGAAGAGGATATTCCCGACACTGGATATTCCAAAGAGCGGAACAAGAAAAGAGGAGTTATTACTTCCGGATTGGGTTTTAAAGAGGGTATGGATACTGAGACAGCTCCTTGCACCTTTGAATCAGGTCGATGCTATGGAATTCATTCTTGAGAAGATAAAGAAGACCAGGACCAATAAAGAGTTTCTTGAGTCAATGAACCAGTAACAAAAATTTTATGTCTCATAAAGTTATTATTTTACCTGTCATTTTAATTTCTATACTGATTCTCTGCTGTTCAGGGGATAAGAACAATAGTAGCAGTCAAAATAGTGATATTGACGACATATCTGGGTGTACTTCAATACTTGATTGTTCTAACAAGGAGACAAGGGATGCCGTTTGTGTCAAAAAGGGTTGTGTCTCTATAGGTGAACCATCCCAGATGCTTCATATCGTATTCTATCCAAAATATATATCCTCTGTAGTCTCCAGTATATCGTTTTTTAAGTATTTCTTTTTATATCCTCTTGATATATCGGGCGAGACCCTTACCTGTGAATCTCTATTGAAGGATTACAATTTTGATACAAATAAAGATTATAATGTTATACAATCATATGAGAAACAGGCGAGTATCTCCAGTACGGGTTCAGAAATGTATACACTCCCTTTACCAGCTTTGAAAGACTCAATTATATTCTTTGTCTTCTATTCTGATAAATTGAGTGTACTGGCTTTGGGTTGTGCAGATAGGATAGACACTACCTCTTCTGATGCTGTAGGAATATTCCCCTGCAAGCCTGATCAGACAAATGCCTGTCTCGGTCAGTTTTGATATTCATTTCTTATCCTGAAATCTCTTATTTGTTTCCTCAAACTCTCTTTTTATATCCCTGTAGTTTGAGCCTGTGTAACAGAGGGTATCTGTTATCTTGTATGTCTTGTCCTCAATCTCGACTTTTGTCTCCCTTATTCTACATACTGAATTGCCTGTCTTACCTATTTCTGTAGCCAGATCAATAGTCGTATCCACATTTTGTTCAGAAATCTTATTGTTGTTTACCCCTTCTTCAACCAGCTTCCCTGAGGCAATGGCGGCATTTGAGGAGCTCTCAATAATGTCTAATTTAAGGTTATCCTTTATAGCCTCCCGCATCTGATTTCTTGTCCTTGGATCGTCTTCTCTTAATTTTTTCTGGTCTTTATAAACGTTTATTGTATCGTTCTTTACCTTATTTAAATCCTCTAAATTTGACTTTGATTTGCCGCCTGTGAGGTCATTCTTACCTGTTGCATTATCTGTGGCTGTTTGATTCCCCTGACTCTCGATGATATCTTTCGAATCGGATATCAATAGACCTGTATGCTGGGATAAACTGGCACCCTGTATTAAGCCATTGTTGTTATGTTTGATCTGTCTACCGGCGATAGCCCCACCAGCGGTAAGGCTACTCTTTATGGCAGTGTCTTTCAGACTTGTGCCAATTGAGCCCTGAGCAAGGGTTGCCCCAGTTCTTGCCCCATTCTTGCCATCAATTGCGGCACCACCGCAGGCTGCTGCTCCGACCGCCCCCATTTTGGCACCGGCTTTAAGTAATGCCTCATCTTTTACCTTACCTGTTATGGCTGAATTTATATCCCCTCTTGCGGCCCCTGCTGCCTGTCCTGCTATCTCTGCCGCCACAGCCCCCTTTTCACACCCGGCCTGATTTAAATTCTGGGAGATACCCTCCAGAACGCCTGCTGCTGCCGAGGCGTAATCTCCCTGAGCGGCATCTATCGCCGCACAGGCATAGTCCCCAATATATCTATATTCTTCTGGTAGTAACTTGTCCGTACCATAGTTAATTATTCTTCCAATCATTTCTTCTCCTCCTTTTCTTGATCTGCCCAGTAATTTATCTGAGCGGGATTGCCCATAAAATAACCAAGGGCGATACTTTTTGACCTATCAGGTATTTCTAAGGTTGTCTGTTCTTTTATATTTTTCAATGCATTTTCAATATACATTGTTAGTTCTCTGAAATAGGCGCTATCAGGTCTGCTTCCTTCCCAGTCAAAATCCATTTTCCCATTATTCTTTTTCAGAAGAGATATGAAATCGTCCAGTCCGTGATCCATATTCTTCCCCGATGCCTGATTTGGATTCATTCCATTGTATTCTACATAGGTTATCAATGTTGTATATAATTTCATTGCCTCTTCATCGCTTATGGAAGGATCGTTCAACATCTTGTGTAGTTTGTTTATTTCATAGGCTAAAGCGATTGCAGCATCAATCTCATGAATGTCCTTAAATCCATCTACTTTCTCACCTCTTTCCATCTTTTCTCTTGCCTCAATTAGTTCATCAACATTTATCTCGGGCACTATATCTTTTATCTTTCTTTCATTGAGTTGATAAAATGATGTAGTCTGAGACTGGAGATTTGAAATATTACCATTAACATTATGGTAGATTGCCTCGTATGTCTGATTCTCTGTATCCATATAATTAAAATTATAGGATGAATTATTTACCTCCATTTTGTACCTCCTTATTATCTAATATTGTTTACTATTGCTTTTAGTGTGTCATCTTTTGATTTCTGCAGGTTTGACAGGAGTGTGTAGAGTCTTGTCTCAGCTGCAGTTGCGTCCTGAATCTTCGCCATTAGTATTGGTCCAAGGGCTGGATCAGAGAGAAGTTTGAACAACTCTTTATCACCTGCTCTAAATCTTGCCAGTATGAAGGCTGGATCCGATGATACCCACTGTTCGTTGTGTGTATTGTTGGTAGAATTACTCTTTGTCTCACCCTGATTATTGACTCCGCTATAATCCTTTGCTTTGTCGGGGGCTAGCTTGAAGTGATACTTACCGTCCGGGCCTTTCTTGGCAGTGGGATGATGTGGTTTGTTTTCATCTTCTATTGCTTTAGACTGATCGATATTATCAGGTTTGGAGTAGCTCTGAAGATAATTATAAATATCTTCAGCAGTGTTCTCGCATCCATCAGCCTCATAAGTGTAGCAGGAATTGTCAATTGAGTTGCTGGTTGAAATGGTTGTACTCATAACTTTCCTCCTTTAAAAAGGTTAAAAATGGTGTTAAATAAAAAACTCATCATGAGGTACTGTTGTCAGCAAATTGCGTGCCAGATTTTTAGGGGGGCTTGTGTATGATAAGGCTTGCTATTGATTATGGTAGGAAGAGGGCAGGGATTGCTATTACGGATAATACGAGCAAAATAATAATCCCATATAAAGTTATAAAATACGATAATATCAAGGGTTTTTTCGAACAGATTGAAAAGATTTTCGAGGAGGTAAATCCCGAGGAGGTTATTTTGGGGTTGCCATTGAATATGAATGGGACTGAATCGGAGATGTCCAGGGAGGTTAAAGGTCTTGCCCAGGGTTTGAAGAGGATCAGGGATATAAATATAGTATTTTATGATGAACGGCTTACTACCTTTGAGGCTCAGCAACTATTGACAGAACAGGGTGTATCGGCCAGGAGGCAAAAGGAGATAATCGATATGTATTCTGCTTATTGTATATTGAAATCATATTTGAACGAACTCAAGGAGAAGGGAGATGCTTAAAAAAGTTTTTATTGTGTTTGGGATTCTAATTTTATTATTTATTGTGGGTTCTATGTACGCTTACAGGTCTACTGTGGAGTTTTTGAATACCCCTTTTAAGAATGAGAGGAGGGAAGTGGTGGTTCTGGTTAAAAAGGGTATGAGCGAGGGTGAGATAGCGAAGTTGTTATATGAGAAGGGGCTGGTGTCCAATCAAAGACGGTTTTACTATTTTTTGAGATTCTTACACAAGAGGAAGGGACTGGAGGTTAAGTTCGGGGAATACTCGTTGAGTCCCGATATGACCCCGTGGCAGATAGCTGAAAAGATGATCAAGAGGGATGTGATCAGATATAAGGTGACAATACCGGAAGGACTGAGGTATGAGGAGGTGGCGGCTATTTTTGAAAAGGAAGGGTTCGGGAATGCCGATGAGTTTATAAATCTGTGTAGAGATAGAGTCTTTTTGAGCAGTCTCGGTATAGAGGGTGAGACCTGCGAGGGTTATCTCTTGCCAGAGACATATATGCTCGAAAGGGGTGTTACTTCAAGGGACTTATTCAAGATAATTATTGACGAGTTCAAAAAGAGGGTAAATGCTGGTTATGTGGAGAGAGCGCGGCAGATGGGCCTTTCACTGTATGAAGTCCTGATTATAGCATCTATGGTGGAGAAGGAGGCAAAGTTGGATAGTGAGAGACCTATTATTGCATCTGTGATATTGAACAGGTTGAAGAGGGGTATGGGTCTTTTTATAGACGCAACGGTGATCTATGGCATTATCAGGGAGAGAGGGGGATTTAATGGCAATCTGACAAAAAAGGACCTCGAGACCCCAACAAGATACAATACCTATTTAATAAAAGGTCTACCCCCTACGCCTATTTGTAATCCAGGTATAAAGAGCATAAGCGCCGTCCTTATGCCCGCCAGTACAACATATCTGTATTATGTCTCAAAGAACGACGGCTCCCATCACTTCTGTGATACCCTCGAATGTCATAATAAGGCAGTCTATAAGTATCAGATAGAATATTTCAAAAAGAACAGGAAGAGATGATGAGGCAGATTATATTGATCGGATTTTGGTGTTTATTATTCATATCCAATGCCTGTAAGAAGGAGTCGGGTCCTGAGGAGAGGATTATGGAGGAATTTTATCGGATAAAGGAGTATGTTCAGCAGAAGAAGATCGGGAAGATAATGGACTATATCTCATCGGACTACAAGGATATTTATGGCAATAGCAAGGATTCGATCAAGGCTATACTGATTCAGAATATTCTGTTCAGAAATAGTATAAATGTTGTTATTCGAGACCTTGACTTAAAGATAGATGGGGGGAGGGCAGAGGTTGCGCTAAAACTGTTTTTGAGTGAGAGTAGTGGGATCATTCCTGAAAATGCCGATTTTATATTGCTAAAGTGTAAGATGATCGATGCCGGGGATAAGTGGGTAATTATCTCTGCTCAGTGGGAGGGACACCAGTCCCCTTTCTGATACTTGAGAGATAGATTGATAGGGTAGAGAGTATAAAGGCTATAGATATCACCAGCTTGAAGATCATATTGAAGTTGTGGGGGTTTATTGAGTTTATCCTCTCCGCCGACTCTCCGAATAGGATCAGAGAAAATAGGGAAGTAGAGATGCCTGAAAGCACTGTCCCGAGGCTCATACCGAGATTTCTCATTGTGGCAAGTAGACCGGTGGTGACTCCTGTGTTTCTGGCACCGCCTATGGAGAGCATCGCTGTTGTATTGGGGCTGTTAAATATTCCAAGACCTGAGCCGATAATTGTCTGTGCAATAATTATGAAGAAAATGGCATTCGCTTTCCCAATAAATAGCATTAAAAAAAGACCGATTGAGAAGAGGCTCATACCAATCATACAGGGCTTGTAGTACCCAATTCTATCACTCATATACCCTGATATACCTGTAGTCGCAAACATAGCAATGGAGGATGTACTCATAAGTAGACCTGTCTGATGTGGCTCGAGATTAAGTACAATTTTGAGGTAAAAAGGTATCAGAAAGTTTGACATAAAAAGGGCCGTATAACCGAAGAGGAGTGAGAATAGACCGCCTGAATAGGCAGGTATTTTAATGAGGTCTATTGGGAAGAAAGGAGATTGTATTCTCTTCTCGTATGAGATAAAATACATAAGAAAGGTAACACCGGTTGAAAGGGCTATTAGTGGTATTACTCTGTTTGCCTCTTCTTTTACTATTGAGGGGAGTGAGAGTAGTATCAATGGAATAGCTATTGTCCACAAAAGCATCCCAAAGATGTCCTGTTTTGACCTTTCTCTGTCATCTATCGGGCTATCTGTGATTAGTAAAAATATGGCTATGCAAGAGATGAGAGATATAGGAATGTTTATTAAGAATAGCCATTGCCAACTCAAATGTCGCAATATGAATCCCCCTATGGGAGGGCCTATCATCAATCCTAAGGATATGCCGGTAGTATGTATCCCTATAGCAAAACCTCGCCTCTCCTTTTCGAAGACGCTAAATAGAATTGCAGGACCGCTCGATACCATAAGTGAGGCACCGATGGCCTGAATAATTCTCATAATCAGAATAATAATTACCTTGCTGCTGAGTAAGACGAGGATAGATGAAAAGCCGAAGATCAGTGTACCTGCAACAAATGTCCTCTTGTGTCCAATTAGGTCGGATAGTTTGCCACAGATGGACAGAAGAGATGTAAGCGTTATTAAATATACTACAAGTATCATTTGAGATTCATTGAATTTCAGATTCAGTATCTTCGTCAGATATGGGAGAACTGCGTTGAGTGAACTTGAGTTGATGGTAGCCATAAGGGTAGAGAGGCTCATAATCAATAACACTGTCCATTTTCTGCTATTCATAGATTGACTATCGCTTGTTGATGATTCTTATGCCGAATATGCTCGTCATTCCATCCCTTGTATAGGCGTATCCCTCAGAATAGACATATATTCTCCCGCCCCTTTTTTTGGGAGTATCAAGTTCTTCAAAATCAGAGGTTGTGTTGAGCTCGAGTTTGTGTCTCATATCAGGGATATTCAGGAGTATTGATCTGTTATATTGTAAGCCTTTTTCCATATTGAATGACTCTTGCTTTGCTGTCTCTGAATATTTATCTGATGTCCTGAAAAGATCACCCCCCTCCGAAAATACTACGGCCTTTGTTGTGGCTGAGAATTTAAGGGCCGCCCAGCTCCTGAAGAGATTATCTGTTACAAATACGATCTCAGGGATTGAAAAGTTAGAACTCTGACTCTCTGCCTCTAAGAAGAATAGACTCCCTTTGAATGTATTCCCCTCTTTACCGAAAAAGGCGGTGTTGATATAGTATTTATAATGAACATTATTAATGGTTCGGGTATATGTAGCTCGTCGCTTCTGGGCGAGGGATATTATGTTGAAATTGTAATTGAGTCCGGTGGTACCTATCTCAATCTGATTCTGTTCCAATACTCTTATCAGGATATTTTTGTCAAATCCTATTCTGTCAATCGGGGTGTCTGAGAGGAAGTTGTTGTTGTATAAGGGAACTATCCTATTACCATTCAGATACTTTATATTGATAGTCGTGTCTGTCTTATCCTTTATGGATGTATCCTGCCTTGTGATCTCAGTGACGATTAAAAGGGGTTTCTTTTCCCTGTCATAACCGAGGTAGATTATATTGTTTTTTATTGTCTTTGCGGAGAGTATTATTGGATAGGTCGTAACGATTAATATGATTATCAATTTAAATATTTTCTTCATAGTAATCATTAAATAAATCATGTACTCGGGTGATATTATATTTTTGATTTTCAAAAATCAATGTAAATGTGAACTTTATAAACTTTTTCAAAAACAATAATTGTCACAACTAACTGAGTCTTTACTCTCTTTAGGTTACTTTTTAGTAATACTCAGGTACGATTTCGGGGAGGTGAGATAGTTCCTCTATTGCATTCTTCTTCTCGTCGCTACTCATTTCGGGGGTGTCGATTATTTCAAAGTTCAGGGGATTTGAGAGTATCTCATTGATGAGCTGGTGATTTACATTGTGTCCTGTCTTAAAAAATTCAAACTCCCCTGATACAGGATAACCCATCAGAGATATATCACCGATTGCATCGAGGATTTTATGCCTCACAAATTCATCGATAAATCTGAGCGGAGAGGAGTTCAGGAGCCTCATATCATCGACTACTATTGCATTCTCGAGACTTCCGCCTTTAATGAGGCCGATCGACCTCATATATTCTATATCTTTGTATTCGCAGAATGTTCGGGCAGGAGCTATCTCTTTAATAAATGTATAAGGTGTTATCTTTATGGAGAGGGTCTGCCTGCCTATCAATCTACTCTTAAAGTCAATGGTAAATTTTATTCTGAAGTCACTGGATGGTCTGACTGAGGCATAGATTCCATTGTTGTTGTATTTGACCTCCTGTCGTATGATTATCCTCTTCTCCACGGCATCCTGAAGTCTTATATTGGCCCTGAGTATATTCTCAACGAATATCAGCGCAGAACCATCAAGAATTGGGATCTCATCTCCCTCTACTTCGATAAAGGCATTATTTATGCTGAGTCCATAGAGGGCAGCAAGCAGGTGTTCTACTGTTGCAATCTTTGAATTTTTATAGATGAGGGTTGAACACAGTGCGGAGGTGCAGGTATTTTGATACAGGGCCTTGATGTAGTTGTTCCCAATTTTGAATACTATCCCTGAGTCGGGAGATGCAGGCATAATCCTTAATTGCGTTTCTTTACCAGTGTGCAATCCGATTCCATATATTTCTATGGTTTTTCCAAGTGTCTTCTGTAACATCAGAATAGGGTCTCCTGTATTATCTGATTCTTCTTCTCCATCTTCCTGTTGAGATGCTGGTATGCAAGGGGTGTGGCTACTCTGCCCCTCGGTGTCCTGTTGATCAAACCTGACTGAATGAGGTACGGTTCGTATACCTCCTCTATCGTGTCCTTCTCCTCCCCTATGGCTGCAGAGATGGTCTCGATCCCGACAGGTCCTCCTCCAAACTTATCGATTATACACTCAAGGAGTCTATAATCCATCTTGTCCAGTCCGAGTCTGTCAACCCCTAATTGATTGAGGGCAAAGTCGGTGATCTCAGAGTCTATCACACTTTTTTGCTTTACCTGTGCAAAGTCCCTGACTCTCCTCAATAATCTGTTTGCAATTCTCGGAGTGCCGCGCGACCTCTTTGCAATCTCTAATGCCGCCCCATCGTCTATCTCGATATTGAGAATACTGGCGCTCCTCTTGACGATCTTCTTCAGGTCCTCAGATCCATAGAAGTCGAGGGTCTCTACATACCCGAATCTGTCTCGCAACGGAGAAGAAAGGAGTCCTGCCCTCGTTGTTGCCCCGATGAGTGTAAATGGCTTTAATGGGAGATTTACAATCCTGGCGTGGGCACCCTCTCCTATGATAATGTCGAAGTGAAAATCCTCCATCGCAGGATAGAGATTTTCTTCAACTGCTGCGTTAAGTCTGTGTATTTCGTCTATGAAGAGGACATCGTTGTCATTGAGGTTCGTCAGAAGTCCGGCGAGGTCGCCCTTCTTTTCTATGGCGGGTCCTGAGGAGACGAAGATATTTACCTTCAGTTCATTGGCAATGATATGGGCAAGGGTTGTCTTCCCGAGGCCAGGTGGACCGCAAAGCAGTATATGATCCAGCGGTTCTTTCCTCTCTCTCGCGGCTCTGGCAAATACTTTTAAGTTGTTGATGATCTTCTCCTGTCCGATGAACTCCTCGAATGTGCGGGGTCTTATACTCGCCTCGAATCGGGCGTCCTCTGGTCTTTTAATGGGGGAGATCTCTCTGCGTTCCATAGGTTATAGCGACTTTATAATATTCAGCGCCTCTTTAAATAAGGCATTGAAATCATTATTACTCACATTTTTCAGATTGGCAATTGCTTTTTCAGCCTGATTTGGTTTGTATCCGAGGTTTATTAGAGCCGAGAAGAGTTCGTTTTGCAGGGTCTTATCAATTAAACCCTCTTTCTTCTCTGTCTTTGTAGAGATCTCAGCGAGTTTGTCTTTGAGGTCAAGGACGATCTTTTCAGCGGTCTTCTTCCCGATGCCGGGAATTGTAGATAGGAATTTTGTGTCCGAGGTTGCTATTGCATTTACTATTGTCTGGAATGACTCATTTGAGAGTATGTTTATTGCCTTCTTGGGACCTATATCTGAGACAGAGATGAGGTGTTTGAAGAGAGTCAATTCGGCTTCGTCTATGAAACCAAACAGGGTCATCTGATCCTCCCTTATATAGAGGTGGGTGTGTATCTGAACCTTAATATCACCTGTACTTACCCTGTTTAATGTGCTGAGGGGACAGAATATCTCAAATACCAATCCCGAGTCTGTCTCCACAAGTATACTATTCTCAGTCTTTTTTACTATTCTGCCTATTACCTGAGCAATCATTGTACACCCCTAAAGGCTCCGGAGATGGCGATTGCAAGGGCGTCCGCTGCATCCTCGTATGGTATCTCTTTGAGATTTAAGAGTATCCTGATCATCTCCTGAACCTGGTTCTTGGAGGCGTTTCCATTTCCGCATACCGATTTTTTTACCTCTCTTGGTGAAAACTCGTAAATACGTTTGCCCCCTCTTGCAAAGGCGAGTATAGCAGCGGTTCTTGCAGATGCAAGCATAATTGTAGAGTGAACATTTCTGGCGTAAAAGGCAGTCTCGAGACATATTATATCAGGCTCAAATCTGTTGATCAGTTCATCGGATGATTCGAAGATCTTGAGGAGTTTCTCGAAATAATCCGTTTTGGGATTCAGAACGATCAACCCGTTATCTATATGCCTTATAAAACTCCCCTCTTTACAGATTATTCCATATCCACACTTGTTGATGCCGGGGTCAAACCCGAGAATTCTCATCTATTTTTGTTCCTGCATAGAATTGAGCAGATTCTCATCTATGTCTAGATCGGAGCTTACATTCTGGACATCGTCGTGTTCTTCTAAGTTTTCAATGAGTTTCAAAACTGATTCAGCATCCTTGCTGTCGGGCTTTATATAGTTCTGTGGTATGAATCCAATACGGGCTGAAACGGGTGTGATGCCCTTTGCCTTGATTGCCTCAAGCACCTTGTTATAGTCCTGGACACTTGTATAGACTGTGAACATCCCATCCTCGTTTACCACATCATCGGCCCCTGCATTGAGAGCCAGTTCCATAAGCTCATCCTCTGTAATCTTATTGCCTTCGATGATGATCTCACCCTTTTTACTGAACTTCCAGCTGACACAACCCGATTCACCCAGGTTCCCATTGAATTTACTGAATATCTTCCTCAATTCGGATGTTGTTCTATTCTTGTTGTCTGTTGCTGCCTCAACTATAATGGCTACTCCTCCAGCCCCATAACCTTCATAGATGCATTCTTCGTAGTTGACACCCTCGAGCTCACCTGTACCTTTTTTTATAGCCCTCTCAATGTTGTCCGATGGCATATTTGCATCTTTCGCCGCCTCGATTGCGGTCCTGAGCCTTGGGTTGTTGTCGGGGTTGCCTCCACCCATACGAGCAGCGATGGTGATCTCTTTTATAAGTTTTGTGAATAGCCTGCCTCTCTTGGCATCTGCTGCGCTCTTCTTGTGCTTTATTGTAGCCCATTTACTGTGCCCGGACATCTGAATCCTCCTTATATTTTGTCATTAGTTGAATTAGTCAGTGGGAGAACCGACACAAAGTGTTTATCCCTCTCTCTTGTATAGAACTTCACCCTTCCATCGATGAGGGCAAAAATGGTATAGTCTTTACCCATACCTACATTTTTACCCGGATGTATCCTCGTCCCCTTCTGCCTGACGATTATATTCCCTGCCCTGACTGTCTGACCATCAAATATCTTTACACCCTGATATTTGGGATTACTGTCCCTTCCGTTTCTGCCTGCTCCTTGACCCTTCTTTCTTCCCATCTTTATTCCTCCTATCTGGATTCAATGGAGATAATCTTGAGTTCTGTAAATGGCTGTCTGTGGCCTTTAAGCTTCTTAAAACCCTTTCGCCTTTTGCGCTTGAATACCAGGATCTTATCAGACTTGTCCTGTCTCGTGATCTCGGCTACGACCCTGGAGTCGGGAATGATTGGCCTTCCGATCTTTGGGGAGTCGATGCCACCGATAAATAGTACATCCCTGATCTCAATCTTGTCTCCTACATTCCCTTCCAGTTTTTCTACTTTGATCTTACTACCTTCTTCAACTCTATACTGTTTGCCACCTGTCTGGATTACTGCATACATGGCTATCCTCCATAAATAAGGAATTTGCATATACACAATAATACCTATAATGTCAAGACCAACTTATAGATAAAAATTTCATTAATTAAGGTAAAGATTTAGTTATTAGTGGAAGAGTGATAATTACTAATCCGGAGGTTTACTATGGAATAGTAGTTTGTATGGATCTTTATTTCTATCTATCGCTAACTCGTCAAGGGCATACTTTATTCTCTTAACAGGGTCTATTCCTCTCTTCTTCATTGTATAGATTATGCTCATCATCCTTCCCCTTATCTTTGCCCCTTCTACAGACTGAGACCCAAAACTCACCTTCCTCGATATCACTCCAAGCCTTATCTCCCTCTCGCTTTCATTGTTGTCAGCCGGCACTTCCCTGTCCTCTACCCATTTGTATAGCCTATCCCAGTTCTTTCGAAATATCTCCTGTATCCCCTTTATCCCTACATTCTCTACCTCCCGATTTACCTCTATCTCCATCATCCTCTTTATTCCCTTCGCCATCTTGTAATACTTTTCGTCGCTTATCTTCTCTTTCCTCAACTGCATCGCCTTTATCAATAAGTGCCTCATATTATCTACAAATACCTTTACTTCCTCATCATCGGGAAATTCCTCCTCTAATCCCTCTACCTCCCTCTTCAAATGCTCATAACAATATTGCAACTCACACGGCGCCTTATTATATCCCCCATACCTATCCACTACCAGAACACCCTTCAACTTCTTTTCCCCCAACACTTCCTTTACTATCCTCCCTGACCTCGTCCCCTCTACCCGATATATACTCACATCCTTACTCCCAAATAACCACATATACCCATTCTTGCCATCTATCCTCCAACCCGTCTCGTCTGCATGTATCACCCTTGCCCCCCTCAACTCCTTTATCAACTTATCATCTACCCCTGAGAACAAATCGTCTACTCCCTTCAAAATACTTACTAACGCACTACTCCTTATCCCCAAAACATCGCACACCCTATTCAATGGCATCCTCTGAGAATAATACAACCAAAGTGCAATCGCTATCAACTGATTCCCATAAAGACTCTTTTCTAATACCCCTTTAACTTTTCCCCTTATTACCTTCTTACACATCGGACAATACTTCTTCTCAACTTTATATTTTATCTTCTCCGCCTTCACCTCCCCCATATCTATTACCGTCCTGTCATCTATCCCCTTGCTTACAAGCTTACATCCACACTCCGGACAGGTATCTATCTCAACCCTGACTTCCTCTATGCGGTCCGCCTCTTCATCTTCTATTGTCCTCCTCCCGTATCCTTTATGCCCCTTCTTGCATCCCCTTGGCTTCCTCTCCTCCTCCTTCGTATTTTCCTTGAACGGTATCAGTGACGACGGCGTAGATGACCCAAATGAACCTTTCTCCAGTTTCTCCAATTTATTCTCTAAATACCTTACCCTTGCCTCCAACAATGCTGCCTTTCTCTCGAGAGCATCAATCTTTCTTTGTTTCTTCTCACATTCTTTGCAAATAGCAATGCTGATCATTATTTTGTCCCTCTAAGAAATACAAAACTAAAGATACTCCATTTTTGAGCCTTGTCAAATTTTTGCCACCCGTAACTGAATCTTTACAAATTTTTATTAACCTGTCGACACACCCCTTCTGCCTTCGACAGACACCACTATACGAGAGGAGAACTACTCCATGTCAGTGGTCCGTGGTCGGTGCATACTTTCAAAACAACTTTCTATTAAAAAGAATTTCTCACTTATCTATTCCCTACTTCTTATTTCCCACTTTTACTTATCAATTTATATTTACCCATTTTCCACTTCCCAATTATCCATTTATACTTACCTATTTCCTACTTCTTACTTCCCTCTTTTTATTTATCCATTTATTATTCTGATGTGACTCGAAACAAGGCCAATAATCGAATCTTTACAAATTTTACAATCTTTAAGTTGAAAAAACTCCGTATATCTGTTATTTTAAGCCTGTGAATCAACCCATTTTCATCGAGATAAACCGTACCTGTGATAAAGACTGTCATTACTGTTACAACAAGAGGAAAACGAGCATACCAACCAGACCCGATATAAATAGAATCCTCCTCTCTGTAATCAAACTCTCCGGGGAAAAAAGGAATATAAGATTGGTATTCTCTGGCGGAGAGCCCACAAAGAATTTAAATGACATAACACTACTCATCGAAAAACTTCGCACTCGCAGATACAGACCTAAAATCACCATAATTACAAATGTCGATAATATCTCAGAAGAATTCAAGAGATTCATTCGTGTTTATAATCCATCCATCGTTCTTTCATTCAACGATGCCTCGATTGAAAATATTAAAACCATCAGAAGAATCAAAACCAGAGCACAGATATTTGTTAGATTTACACTGTCGCCCAATAATATAAATTCAATCGCAAGATATATCATAATTTTATTGCAACAAAAAATACAGATCGGGCTCTCTCCCGCCTACGGAATAGATTGGGATACTAAATCCCTCAATAAACTGAGTGATATCTACTTCTTCCTTTTGAATCACCAAAATTACAATCTTATCTATGATTTCGATAATCCTCCAGAGAGGAGAATCTGTGAGTCTCTCAGTCAGCCTAATGCTATCGACATAAATGGAGATATCCATCCCTGCCACAGGGCGATATATCTCAAAAGGGATATTCAAAAGAGTAAATTTGTAGAACAGTGTTTCGGCTGTCCTGCATACCAATACTGCATACCCTGTATTTATAAAGATATACCCGGAGAAGGGTGTAAAATAAGAGTTGCAATTTCACCCGCTTATAAGATATTATATGAGTGGAGGAAGAAGGCAATGAAGAAGAAAGTAAAGATAACTTACAAAGGAAAGAAATACGAGATACCCCAGGCAGTAATCAAACAGTACATAAAGGACAAGAAGAATTCAGGTTCTTCAAAGAAGAACAACCGTAATTTCTACGAACTCGGGGAATCAGACTGTTATTGACAGACACACTGGTGATACTGAGTATCACAGGCATTTCCAAAACAGTCCTCTACAGAATAACATTCTACTCCGCAGGTACCCCCTTTGAACGGATTCGTTGGATCTATTGGCTGACAGGTCAGCGGGGATGGACAGTTATTCATCATAACAGAGCAACTCTTACATAGATTGGGATCCTTTGGCTGGCAGCTTGGAGGATTGGTCTTGGTGCTGCAGAACTGCTTCGAATAATCACAGCTCCCATTACACGCATCCTGAATCTTCTGACAGGTCTTTGATACGATATCACAGAAATACCCTTTTGTCTGATCACAATGGGAGTTCAACAAACACTCTTTGCACTCGAAAGTATATCCTATATCACAGTGTTTGTTGACAGGGTTGTTTGCACATTCGTTGTCGCTATGACAGAATGTATTTACCTTACAGGTCCTGGTGTTGGTATCACAGTACTGCCCGGCACAGCAGTCAGTGGATTTGAGACAACCTGTTTTGCACTCAGCCTTGTTATTTACAACTACACAATAATTACCGCATTCACACTTATAGGTATCACAGGGATTTCCGGCATCATATCCCGTATCAGTAATCTCATCTACACCCGTATCCTTCACACCCGTATCCGTTACGACATCTTTGATATCCGTATCTTTTATATCTTCTACACCTTCATCTACAAGGACATCAGTTGCATCAAATGTCTCGGCATCAGTTTGGCAGACATAGCATTGATTCTTTATAGTATCACAACACATACCCAATCCACATTCCTTGTCAGAGGTACAGAATTCCGAGGAACCACATTTGCACTTACCACCGGAGCATACCCCTCCATTGCAGTCTGCACTCTTCTTGCAACTCGCCCCCTCTTCACACACCGCCCCTCCCCCTGCATCTGTAGAGTCAGAAGAACCACCACAGAAGGAGATCATAAAAATTATTGTTATTACTGTAAGAATTGTTAACAATTTGACAAAGAGGTCTTTCATAGCTTTCTCCTCTCCTGAAAGATACTTTAATATTTTATCTTCATTCCCTATCTTCGTCAATATCAATCTTAACTGATACTTTCTCCTATCGATCCTTCAAAAAAATTGGTGCAGTTAAAATTAATTATGTTATAATTTATTGAAACAGGAGGTCTTGATGAAGACAGCGATAGTAAAAGATGAGCGATTTATAAAACATTCTGCTGGAGATTATCATCCCGAATCACCCGATAGACTTAAAGCCATTTACAAGAAGATTGAGCCTCTATCGGAGAGACTATCGTTTATAAAGACTCGTGAGGCAAAGAAAGAGGAGCTAAAAGAAGTACACTCAGAGCAATATATTGAGCTTATCGAGAAGCTGAGGGGGAGAGACTTCTCTCTGGACGCCGATACATCCGGGAATAGTTTCTCTGTAGAAGCGGCATTTCTGGCAGCAGGTTCATCCATCGACATCGCCGCCGAGATAATGAAAGGCTCATATAACAATGGTTTTGCCCTCATAAGACCACCCGGACACCACGCCGAGAATTCAAGGGCAATGGGATTCTGCATTTTCAATAATATCGCCATCACCGCCGCTAATCTTATAAAAAACGGACTTGCAAAGAGGATTCTTATTGTGGATTGGGATATTCACCACGGGAATGGTACTCAACACGCATTCTATGGCAGAGACGATATTCTCTATTTCTCTACCCATCTATATCCATATTATCCGGGCACAGGATATTTCGATGAGATTGGCGAAGGGAAGGGTTCGGGTTACACAATCAATGTCCCCCTTACACCTCACAAAGGCAATGAAGATTTCCTCTACATCTTCAATGAAATATTGACCCCGGTCTGCGAGAGGTTCAGACCCGATATAATCCTCATCTCAGCAGGATATGATATCTACTATAGAGATCCCCTTGGCTCTATGCGGATAACAGAAGAGGGATTCTTTAATTTTACGGAGTTTTTCAAGTACCTTGTAAATAAGTATTGCAATAATCGATTATGCCTTTTTCTGGAGGGTGGTTACAATATAGAAGGGCTTGCAAACTCGGTCTACAGAACCATTGAATCACTACTATCCGAGAGTATAACAGAGGTTGAAATTAGAAAACCATCAGATGAAACTATCAGGATAGTAGAGAGAGTAAAATCCACAAATCCCTTCTTTAAAAAATAAATGTGCCTCAATTAAAACAGAAATTGATATTCGATTAGAAACAGAAAACAAAGAAAAGACAAATTTCACTAATATATTTCGAGCCAGATCCCAGAAATATACAATTTATTTTTTTTTGGCTATTTTTCTGAATTATCTTCTGAAATTGACATTCATCTTATCAATATCTGTACCTAAAATCCTCTCATAGACGCTCAACAAAAACTTACCAATAAATCTATCCATTCATAAGAAAAACATTAAAAATATGTAATATTTCATCTCTATTTAACAGAAAGGCACGGTCTGGCCTTCTCCACTTTTTCAGCCTTAATCCTTCAATCTGTACGAATATATTAATGTCAAGACTATTTAAATCGAGATTCTTACCAAAACAACTAATCTTATTAGAAATAAGTCCAATTACATCCTCTACCGGTTTTGTTGTAAAAATGTGTCTTCTCAATTTTTCAGAATATTTTAGAAAACAAAGATAATTTTCTATCTTCGGTTTTATATCATCGATAAAAGAAGGATATTTATCTCTATACCGCTCCAGTAGATTACTGAATGCTACTATTCCATTCTCAAAGCTTGCTGATTTAATAATCTTATTCAATTCACTAATAAATACTTTCTGATCTTCATTTTTCATTATATTTTTTATTTTTATCTGCAGATGGGAAAAGCACAACTGGTGTTCTGCCTTTGAAAAAAAATTCCTCATCTCCTCTTTTATATAAGGAATATCATCACTCACAATCAAGACAACATTTTTTAGCCCTCTTTCAACTAAATCTTTAAATATATTCCTGAAATCATCCTGTTTTCCTACTTCCTGGCATATATAATACCCATATATATCCTTTTTGCATAACAGATCAATCCCCATAACCAAATATACTATAACCTCCCTTGATAATCCGTTTTTTAAAACCTTAGGGCGAAAAGAATCAATAAACAAAACAAAGGCATCTTCAGGTATCGTCCTATTTTTAAAGTAATCCCGACCATCATTAACCCTTTCTGCAATTATCTCTTTCAGAGCATCCTTATCCCCGGGAAGATTCACATTTACAATGTAATTCTCAATCTCCTCATCTGAATAACCTCTCTCTATCAAGCCTTCAATAATATTGGTGTATTGTAATTTTTCAAATATTGAATTTATACGCATATAATCTTCAAAAGATATTTTCCTTGATCCATTGAAAGAGAAGTTATCACTTGTTCTATTCCCAAAAAATATTTCTTTATTATCTATTATAATCGAGAATACTTGCCAGAGGAGACTGAACTTTTCAGCCTTTTCTTGAGGATTCAAATTACCATAGTACATTTCTATAATTCTGTCTATTGCCTCTTTCTTAATCTCATCAATATACTCAGGCTTCATCTCTTTAGAACCTCCTTAGAATATATTGTTTATAGCACAATTTATTCAAAATGTTGAGCCTATTGTGAATTCAAATTTGAAGGTGTCATCTATGTAGATATTTGTACCCGGCTGCGTCCTTCTGGTGAGGGGGAATCCCCATTCAAACCTGAGAGGTCCCATTGGAGAAAACCACCTGAAACCAAAACCCCAGGAATAGAGCATACCAAGGGGGAAGTCATAATATGGGTCCTTGAAGAAGAAACTCTTCTCGTCATAAGTATTTCCCGCATCAAAGAAGAATACACCTCGGATCCCTGCCTGCTGAATAATCGGGAATTCCAGTTCAAAATTCAATATCAGTTCTTTATTTCCACCAGAATAGAAAATATCGAGCTGACTTGCCGGGTCTATCCCCGAACTCGCCACCTCTAAAAATGGAGAAATAGAGCGGAGGGTATAGCCCCTTATAGAGTACATACCACCTATATAAAAACGCTCAGATATAGGGATACCTGACGACCCAAAGGGGGTGATGTACCCAATGGTAGAGGATGCCTTAAATACTATATAATAAGGGAGTTGCAAATAGAAGTTGTCCTTTAAGTATGTCCTCAGAAACTCATTCTCTGACCCGAGCACCGATGAGGCAACCTCTGTGGATATAGAGTGATACTGACCCTTTGAAGGATATATCCTGTTGTTCCTCGAATCCCATACGAGTTTGAGGGTGAGTGAAGAGGTGATACCCTCGGAATATAGATTCTTTACCCTTCTCTGCCGTTCGAAACTCACCCCCGATTCAACAGACACATCCTCAAGGGTATAGGTGAAGTAAGTCCTCAGATAGTAACTCAGGGGATAACCTGTGGTGAGTCTAAACCCTGTAGATGTCCTGTAAAACTCAAAGTAATTCCAACTCGTGTTATAGAGATCAATCCCGAGTGTCCAGTATGTATCTAAAAAGTATGGTTCGGTGAATGATAGTTCAAATTGCTTTCTGATGGAGGACATAAGTGCGAGCAGCGAGAGGGATTGACCATTTCCGAGGAGGTTATACTGCCCGATCTGTGCCTGTACCAGAAAGTTCTCTGCAGACGAAAAACCCGCCCCTATCTGAAATGTACCCGTTGGTTTCTCCTTTACCTCAAACTCTACATAGACAAGATCAGGTGCACTCCCCTGATGGGTCCTGTACTCCACCTTCTCGAAATAACCCAGTGCCTCGATTCGCTTTTTGGAAATCTCGAGGGCTGAATAGGAATATCTATCATATTCATTGATTGTCATCTCCCTCCTTATCACCTTGTCACGGGTCTTGGTGTTGCCGATGATCTCTATCTTTTCAAACTTGCATAAAGAGCCCTTCTCGATAACGAGTTCTATGTCCAGCATCCGCTCCTTCTCATACTCCCTATAAGGTGTCTCGATGTTTACATAGGCATAACCCATATCCTTGTACAGAGTCGCTATCGCCTCGAGATCCCTCGCAAAGAACTGAGTGGTATTGAATATGTCCCCCTTCTTGAGGGTTATCAACTTCCTGATCTCGCTCTCGGGGACGATGAGGTCTCCCGATATCTTCACCTCCCCCAATCTATACTGCTCTCCCTCTTCAACAGGGATGAAGATATACAGGTATTTATTATCGGGCGTAAGTTTCAGTGAGGGTACCCCCACCTTTGCCTTGATAAAACCCTTCTCCCTGTAATACTGAGTAATCCTCATCATATCCTTCTGGAAGGCATCCTCTTTATAAGTACCTGAGCCTGTCAAGAACGAAAACCAGCCCCCCTCCCTCGTCTCTATTATGGACTTGAGCTCCTCGGGTTTTATACGATTTACGCCTGAGAAGAAAATCTCCTTTACTATCACCTTTGCGTGTTCGGATATGATAAACTTGAGGTCGACACTCTCCTTTGAGAACGCCTCTTCCATCGTGGAGGGTTCAAAGGTCACCTCAGAGAGAAAGAATCCCTTATCAGTATATAGTTCCTTTATCTTCTGTGCATTTGACCTTACCTTGTTTATATTGAACGGGGAGTTCACCTTAAGGGTGATTACCTTCTCTATATCCTCCTTGTCGATCTCCTCATTCCCCACTATCTTAATGGATTTTATGGATGGAATCTCCTTTACATAATATATGAGGTCTGCCCTGTTCCCATCACTCACATTCTCCACCCTGACCTGTACATCCCAGAACAGTCCAAGTTCGAGGATTGAGAGAATATCCTCTTTAATCCTCTCGCGACTTATAAAATCACCCTTTTTGCTTTTTATCCTCTGGAGTATCGCATCCTTTTCGACCCTTTTATTCCCCTCTACTTTTATCTCACTTATGGTAAGCATCGAGACCTTATCATAATTCTCCATATTGATGCTCAACTCCCCGGCAGAGAGGTCGCTTAAAATCAAAGAAAAAATACAGAATAAAAATAATCGTACCTTCATCTTCTTATATCTTCCTCAATGAGTCCGTCCTTCATCCTGATTAATCTTGGCATACTCTTCGAAAAGGCATCGTTGTGAGTAACCAGAATCAGTGTGGTCTTATAGAGGTCGCTCATCTTCAATAGCATATCAAACACGAGATTTCCAGAGGCTGTATCCAGATTACCTGTGGGTTCATCTGCAAGAAGGAGCGATGGTTTCATAATGAGCGCCCTTGCAATAGCAACCCTCTGCTGCTCCCCACCAGAGAGTTCAGAGGGCTTATGATCCATCCTGTCCTGCAGTCCCAGATTCTTCAGTATCTCCGATGCCATCTCCTTAGCCTCCTTCATTCCGACTCCCCCAATCAGGGCAGGCATAATTGTATTCTCAAGGGCGGTAAAATCGGGGAGTAGGTGATGGAACTGGAATACAAAACCTATATTCTTATTCCTGAATTCGGAGAGTTCATCGTCATCCATACCGAATATATCCCTCCCCTCATATGTTACCTGTCCGCTCGTTGGTCTCTCCACCGTCCCGAGAATGTGTAAAAATGTACTCTTACCCGCCCCCGATGCACCCATAATACAGACGAGCTCGCCTTTATTAATATCCAGGTCTATCCCTCTCAATGCCTCCACAGACTTCGCCCCCAGAGAGAAGGTCTTTGTTATTCCCCTTATGACGATATCCGCATTACTCATATCTGAGCCCCTCTGTAGGTCTGAGCCTTGCTGCCTGATATGCAGGGTAAATAGTGGCAATGAAGGATATCAATACTGCGGCAATTGCCACAGCGATGAACTCCACTGGATTTATCAGTACGGGGAGAGTGGTGATATAATAGACCTCCGGGTCGAGTTGAAAGTGATACGCTGCAAGGAGTTTACAGAAGATATACCCAGTAACCTCTCCCAGAATCGTACCAAATACCCCTATTATCAACCCCTCTGTTATGAAGATTCTCACCACAGACCTATCCTTTGCACCAATAGTCTTGAGGATCGCTATCTCCTTTGCCCTCTCTATGACCACCATTATGAGTGTGCTGATTATGTTGAATGAAGCCACGAGCACTATGAATGCCAGAATAATGAACATCACAATCTTTTCCAGTTTGATTGCTGAGAAGAGATTCCTGTTCATCTCCATCCAGTTTCTCACCTTGTAAGGATAGGCACCGATTTTCTGCTTGATTGCCTCGCCCATCTCTTGTGTCTTGTTGATGTCATTTATGGTCACCTCTACACCCGTTACAGATTCCATAAGCCCAAAGAACTTCTGAGCCTCTCTCAGGTGGACATATACAAACTTCTGGTCAAACTCATACATCCCTGAATAGAATATACCCACAATCTTGAACTTTCTGGATTTGGGCATTGGACCAAACGGGGATAACTCCCCTAAAGGAGAGAAGAGGGTAACCACATCCCCTACACCCAGATGAAGCACCTTGCTGAGTTCCCTCCCGATTATTATGCCGGGAAGATTATCCCTCCCCGTTGTAATGGGACTCTGAGACTTGAGTGTGACCCTCTCCGGGTGTGTGAGATTAATCAGTTCCCCTGCCTCGATATTCTTCTCAATCTCCATAACCTTCACCGCCTCATCGGGCAGGATCCCCTTTATTATCACGCCCGAGAGATTGGTATCGGAGGATATCATCCCCTCAGAGAGCACAAACGGGGCGGCACCTCGAATCCCTTGGATTGTGGTTATGCTCGATATTATATCCCTGTACTCGTTGAAATTCTGGCCGTACTTGATGATAATCAGATGGGCGTTTGCGCCCAGGATTCGACTCTTCAAATCGCTCTCGAAACCACTCATTACTGAGAGCACCACACACATAGTGGCAACACCGATTATAATACCCAGAATAGCAATCACAGAGATTATAGACAGAAAGGCAGACCTCTTCTTAGACCTCAGGTGCCTTATTGCTATTATTGTCTCGAACCTCAATCCTTCACCTCTAACTTCAAGAGTGGAAAGAGTATGACATCCCTGATGGATGGGGAGTTTGTCATTAACATCACGAGTCTATCAATCCCGATACCCTCACCGGCGGTCGGGGGCATACCATACTCCAGGGCATCTATATAATCCTCGTCAAACGCCATAGCCTCCTCATCTCCCTTCTCTTTCGATTCAAGTTGCATCCTGAACCTCTCCGCCTGATCAAACGGGTCATTCAGCTCAGAGAAGGCATTTGCAATCTCCCTGCCAGCTATATAGAGTTCGAACCTGTCCACGAGTGTCGGATCCGAGTCCTTCCTCCTCGAAAGGGGTGAGACCTCCAGTGGAAAGTCCATTACAAATGTGGGCTGTATCAACTTATCCTCGAGCATCTCCTCGAATATAGACATCATCAAGTATCCCTTTGTGGCAAACTCTGGTATATTAATCCCCAGAGACTCTGCCTTTTTCCTCAGGGCATTTATGTTATCTATCTCATCCTCCTTCATACCACACTCAGATACAAGGGCTTCTCTTATTCTCAACCTCTTAAACGGCGGGGTAAAATCAAGAATATTCCCCTGATACTCCACCTTATAGCTACCTGTAACCTTGAGGGCTATATCCGAGAGCATCTTCTCGGTAAACTCCATCAGATCCTCATAAGTCTTATAAGCCCAGTAAAACTCGATCATCGTAAACTCAGGGTTGTGCTGGGTGGATATACCCTCATTTCTGAAATTCCTGTTTATCTCATAGACCCTCTCAAAACCACCCACCACGAGTCGTTTCAGATATAGCTCAGGGGCTATTCTCATATACAACTTCATATCGAGGGCATTGTGATATGTTATAAATGGCTTTGCATTGGCGCCAGATGGAATCGGATGCATCATTGGCGTCTCTACCTCTACAAACCCCTCTCTGTTCAGATGCTCTCTTATCAGGCTTATAACCTTATTGCGCTTTATAAATACCTCCTTTACCTCGTCGTTCATAATCAGATCGAGGTATCTCTTTCTGTATCTCAACTCCACATCCGAGAGTCCGTGCCACTTCTCGGGGAGGGGGTGGATACACTTTGAGAGGAGCCTGAACCTGTTGACGGCGATAGAGAGCTCCCCTGTCTTCGTCTTAAAAGGCGAACCCTCACAATAAATTATATCTCCTATGTCAATCTCCCTCTTGAACCTATCAAACTCCTCATCGGGTAGCCCCATATTACCCTTTGCAATAAAGAGTTGTATCCTCCCGCTGCCATCCTTCAAATCAAGGAAATTTACCTTCCCAAAACTCCTCCAGCCCATTATCCTTCCGGCAATAGAGAGAATCTCCTTCCCCAGATTCGCCTCGAGCTCCTCCCGGGATTTTTCACCATACCTTGACCTTATCTCAGAGACACTATTCTTCACCTTTACATCGTTAGGATACAGCCTCTCGCGCTTCTCAATCTCCTTGAGTTTATTAATCCTTATCATCTCCTGCTCATTATATTTTTTCATACAAGAACTCCTGAATACAGATAAAAAGGCAAGTCAAGATAGAATATGTTCTCAATTAAATCAAGATATTTTACCCATAGTTGTTACAAAAAATCGACCGCAACCCTTCCTGCTATTGCTATTATTTACACCCAAACCCCACCCCAACCCCCAAACATCCTCTCAAACCTATAAAAATACAAGGATTATCAAAAAAGAGGTTTGAAATAGGAATAATAATGAGTATCTGGTTAGATTTTTAGCAAGTTAAGGACATCAAATACTATTATCCATATCTCGATTATTACATAGCGTTTTGTAGCATAAAAGAAGTTTTTCCGAAGCAAAAATATAAATGAGTGCCGTAAGGTATGAACCATCTATGCTGTCTTAGGCAATTGGGCAAGCGAATATTTTCATAAATCACTTTTACTTCGCTTCCTTAATTAATCTGTAAGTTTTCTCAACATATCCTACATTTTCATATATTTTCTTTATTGGTTCTAATTCTGTTACAGAATAATAGTAAATCATATCTTGAATAAGATCTTCCAAAAGGTTGATTGAAAATAAAGCATATCTGGTTTCATCTAATGGGCTTGAGGTCAATGTTGACTTATAAGAACCATCGCTTTGATATAGTTCTTCAATCTTTTTCTTTAATTCCTTAATTTTACTAATCAACTGGGTAAGTTCATTTTGTTTCAGTTCAATCTTGGAATAAAGAAAGTCAATACAATAGACAATCTTGGAGATATCTTCCAATGAAAGATCTTTGTTTATATAACTCAAAAGATAAATAAGCCAGAGATTGGCATTTTGTGGAATCTTGTTCAAGTTATCTAAAATAAAACAGACCTTAAAAAAACTATCCAGGTCTTTTGGAATAATCTTTACAATTCTATTTTCATCAATCACCCCTTGAAGAAGATACGAGAGTCTATCCTTATTTATATCAATCAAAGAATGTTGAAAATTAAGTATGAAATTTTTAGCATCTATTCTCTGACAGAGACTTTTTAAGTTATTATCTGGTTTAAGTAACCTCTCAAACTTTTCTTTAGGTACCCTAAAAGCATAACTACGCCATGCCTCTACCATTCCATATTTGGCATTTTTCAGAACCCATTCAGGTTTGAATATTGCATATTTCAATAAAGGTTTATGAATATACACAAAAAATTTATTTTTAATAGGTTCGCTTTTACCCCCTTTCTTTTTAGCAATCTTGGATACTTTGAAATCGTAAAAATCTAAATCTCCTTTTTCAGCATATTGAAACTCAAACTCTAACTTTTTATCATTTATCTCAACAGTAAAATCTGGTTCTCTTGTAACCCCACCCTTTCGTAAAAACCACAGGAATTTATCTCCACCTGATTTATAAACTTTAACCCGTTTCCCAGGGTATAGTTCTTTTACTTTATTTTCAAGCCATTCCAATACCTCCAATTCAGCAATTGCCTTTTTCTTCATATCCCTCCGGTATTCCAGATATGTGCGAGATTTTATATCGCTTGATTGAGCATAGATTGTTTTCCCATCCAGTTTCATAATACTACCTCACCATAATTTCGGTTGATAATTTTTTAAACTTTTTAATGACTCAAAAGCAATCTCTGGATTTATTTCATAACCTATTCCATTACGTTTTAAATCCGCTGCTGCAAGAAGAGTGGTTCCAGAACCAACGAATGGGTCAAGGACAGTCTCACTAACATAACTAAATGCTTTTATTAACCTATATGGTAATTCATAAGGAAAAGGAGCGATATGATTTCTTCTATCACCACTACCCTGTGGCTTCATCACCCATACATCACTCTTTTTGATAGATATCCAAAATTCTTTATCTAATTTTGATTGCTCTTTTTGTTCTTTGGTTAGATGTCCATATTTATTAAATCCCTTTCTTTCAGGTTTATCAAATTCTAAAATAAATTCGTGCATATTATTTATCAAGATCCCTCCAGGATAAGGGTATGTTCCAAAATGAGCCCTGACAGCATTTGTCTTGTGCCAGACAATATCTCTCTTAAAAATAAATCCTATTTTTTCACACACATCTATTGTTCTACCCACTAAATTTAGTGTCCTAAAACCCCCGTTTTCAAGCCTGATAGGAAGGTTCATTATATTTATAAAAGCCTTTCTCCCGGGTTGTAAAACTCTATACACTTCTTTCCATACACTGCTTATTTTTTCAAACCATTCATCAATATCATGGATATTCGCAAGGTCGTCTTCAATTGGTTCTTTTGAATACATCTTTGTATCAAAATATGGAGGTGAAGTAATCATTAAATGAATACTGTCATCAGGCAAATCGTCCATCGTCATAGAATTCTTGACAAATATCTTTTGGATTGTCCCGTTTATCTCAATAACATTTTCCTTTTCAATGTCTATTTTATTTTTTTGAAGGTTATATTTAGAATTTGCTTCATACCCTTTCAAATCTTTTAAATCAAACCGCATTTGTCCACTTGAGGAGATTTGGGCTTTAATAACCTGCTTATTAGCAAGATTATGAAGCATTTCAACAGAAATACCTAAATATTTAGCTGCCTCAATAGCTGAAAGATAAGTTCTATTTTTATAATCTTTTGGTTCCATTTTAATCATTCCTTTTACTTTCCCTTTCCCTTAAAATATTCATAAACGACAATGTCGCTTTTTGTTCTATTTTGGGATAATATATAGACGAAGGGGTTCGCCTATCCAAACTCTCTCCAATCTGCCAGGATTCTCTATTATTTACAAATCTCATCTCCACTTGCATAGGCAATATTACCTTTATCTCTAATCAGTTGTCAAGGGAATTTCGGGGAAGTAGAGATATAAATTATATGAATGGGAGATGAGTAAGTGGAAAATGGATCATAGAAACAGGAGAGGTTTAATGAGAAATAATTCAGGATGGATGCGAGTGTTTTCTCAAATAATCATCAGTGCCTTATAATCATCAGTGCCTTTTGAATGAATCTTGCTATCCTTTCTGCAGCTTTGCCGTCGCCGTAGACATTGGGGTTCTTCTTTGGCAAATCCTTTCGGGACATAACTCTATTGAACGCCTTCACAATTGACTCGTATTTCGTCCCTGCGAGTATGTTGTATCCAAGTCTAACCGTCTCGACCCACTCAGTCTCGTCTCTCAAGGTAATACAAGGAACAGACAACCAGAACGCCTCCTTCTGAACCCCTCCCGAGTCTGTGAGTATCAACCTTGAATTCTTCTGTAGAATCAGCATCTCGTCGTATGGCAGCGGCTCGATGATATGAATATTTTTGAATATCCCATCAAGCCCGTTTGTCCTCATTACCTCCCTCGTCCTCGGATGAATCGGGAGGACCACTTCTATCTCACCACCTATCCTATCGAGAGCGGAGAAAATATTCTTAAGATTATCGACATTGTCGGTATTCTCAGCACGGTGAATCGTGGCAAGGGCATAACCTTTCTTTTTTATGTTATATTTATCGAGTACCTCGGGCTCCTTCTCCTTCACTGACTTGCTCACAGCCTTCAGAATATCATACATCAAATCTCCACACTCCACGACATAAGGGGCCTTCACCTTTTTCAAACCCGCCAGATCTTTTACTATGTTCTCTATCCCCTCGTTTTTCAGATTCGAGATGGCGTTTCTCGAAGGCACAAATAGAAGATCCGACAACCTGTCCGCAACAACTCTATTTATCTCCTCCTGCATACCCCTCCGAAAAGAGCGAAGTCCCGCCTCGATGTGCGCAATCGGTATCCCCAACTTAGCCGAGGCAACGGCACCTGCAAGTGTGGAATTTGTATCCCCATAAATTATCACCATATCGGGACTAATCTTCAAGAGGGCTTCGCCAATCCCCTTTATCATCTCTCCCGTCTGGAGATGTTGTGATCCCGACCCTATATTCAGATTTATATCAGGATCCGGTAGAGAAAAGACTTTAAAAAATACATCAGACATCAAAAAATCATAGTGCTGGCCTGTATGCAAAACTATATGCCTTATGTCTTTATAACTCATAAAAGCCCTATATATCGGGGCGAGTTTTATAAACTGGGGCCTCGCACCGACTATGGATACAATTTTATAACTCATATCCTCTTCAAAACTGCTTTTATGGTCCCAACTATCCTGTCTGTCACCTCTTCCTTCTGGGTGGGACCTATTGGCAGAC
>Ga0272449_1000682_pt1 | contig 38880 bp, 41 predicted proteins | sample YNPCB0241_FD_198679 | JGI IMG/M metagenome (GOLD analysis project Ga0272449, IMG submission 198679) | Hot spring sediment microbial communities from Yellowstone National Park, WY, United States - YNP-CB-024-1 | ecosystem: Environmental > Aquatic > Thermal springs > Hot (42-90C) > Sediment...
ATTACATGGGAAGCAATATTTCCCTTTGGATAATATCTTGTATGTTCAGTAATAAAGCCTACTCCTTCAAGTTTCATATTTTTAATTTTTTGAACTAATTCATCATCCATCTTTCTCTTTACCCATAAAAATCTCTTATTATTTGTATAATTAACTATTTGCTGATAATTAACTTTCAGATAATTATTAAGAATATTATTAATCGCTTCCTGATTTTTTATCATTACAGGATCAATATACAAAGACTCCTTTTCTAATGAAATAGCAAGCTCTCTTCCCCTTCGATCATATATATTACCTCTTTTGGGAATTATGTCTTCCTTCTTTACTTGTTGAATTTTTGCTCTCTCAAGATAAACTTCATGTTCAACAAACATGATCAAAAAAAGACGAAATATAATTAAAAGAAAACATAAAACAATTAAAGATTTAAGAATTTTTAATCTTGAATGCATATTTAATCTCTGCGATTAAAACTTACCTTATTAATAGAAGGCTCAATATTCTTTGTAACATATACAACTTTATTCCTGTCAGGGAATTGAAATTCTGTTAAACCGTTCTGTTCAACTTTTGCAATAGAAGTAAGAGAAGACTTTTCAGCAATTAAGACCTTTTGTTCTCTAATAAGATATTTCTTTTTTTCCTCAAGCTGGCTTAGCCTGTATTCAATTGTAATAACATTAGATCTAATCCAAAGTATGGCAAAAATTGAAACAACTGTAAGAAAAATTAATAAAACCTGAATTAAATAAAATCCCTTGCCTCCATAACATATTTTACTCATAATTTTTCACCTCCTCTCAATCTCGCACTTCTTGCTGAAGGGTTTTTAGTTATTTCTTCAAGAGAAGGTACAAGAGGTTTTTTAGTAATAATCCTTAATGTATTCTTTCTTTCCTCATCTCTGAAAAAATTTTTTACAACTCTGTCTTCACCTGAATGGTAAGAAATTACACAAATTCTGCCACCACGATTTAAAACTTCCAAAGCCTGCCTTAATCCTTCTGTGAGTTCTTCAAGTTCTTTGTTTACTTCAATTCGTATTGCCTGAAAAACCCTTGTGGCAGGATGAATCTTATCTTTTTTGGTCACTATTTTTTTTATCAAATTAGCCAATTCTCTGCATGTATCAATTGTTTTTTTACTTCTTTGTCTGACAATTTCACGGGCAATTCTTCTTGCAAAAGGTTCGTCACCATATTCAGTAAATATCTTTATTAGCGTCTTTTCTGGATACCTGTTTACAACTTCCCATGCAGTAAGACTCTCGGAATTGTCCATCCTCATATCAAGTTTTTCTTCTGAGTGAAAACTAAATCCTCTTGATAAATCTTTAAGTTGCAACATAGAAACACCTAAATCGAAAACAATTCCGTCAATTTCTTCAATATTAAGTTCTGATAAAGTATCCTTTAACTGAGAAAATTTTGCCTGTTTTATTAAAATTCTTTTGTCACTTAAAATATCTTTTACACAGGCAATAGCTGATTCATCTCTGTCAAGACCTATTATTCTTCCATTATTACCGAGTTTCTTAAGGATTTCTGCTGAATGACCACCACACCCTAAAGTTGCATCTACATATATTCCATCTTCTTTAGGATTGAGAATTTTAATAACTTCCTTTACCATTACTGGTGTATGAATCATTTTATAATCCGTACTTTGCAAGACCATCTTGTATCCTCTTAATATCAACCTTTGTTGGGTCAGTAATACTATCCCATGTTGACTTATCCCATATTTCAATCCTTTCAATCTGACCGACAATTACAACCTCTGAATTAATTCCAGCATCTTGTCTGTGTTCATAGGGAATAAGAATCCTTCCCTGTTTATCCAATTCAGAGGGAATTGCTGAAGCTATAACTCTTCTTAAAAAGTACATTACCGCTTCATCAGACTTCGGAAGCTGCCTTATTTTTTCTTCAATTTTTATCCATTCTTCAAGAGGATAAAGATGTAAGGCTTTATCAAAGGGAGCATTTGTAAGATAAAGTTTACCTGAAGTATATCTATTTGCCAGAACCTCTCTTAAGGAGGCTGGTAAAATAACTCTTCCCTTTTGATCAAGATTATGGTAATATTTTCCTATGAAAGATATCATGTTCCACTTTCCACCACTATTTACCACCAATATTATACTAAGGTGAAAATTTTGTCAAGGGGTATTTTTTATGTATGAAAAAATTTTTGAAATTTTTGAAAAAAAGCTTGCTGAACTGAAAGAAAGCTCTCTCTATCGTTCAATCAAAGATATTGAACATCGTGAGGGAATGAATATTACTGTTGAAGGTAAAAAATATATAAACTTTGCATCAAATGACTATCTTGGATTAAGTCAAAATCCTATGGTAAAGGAGGCAGTAAAGGAGGCAGTTGAACTTTTTGGTTCTGGCGCAGGTGCATCAAGACTTTTATGCGGTGGTACATTTTTAAATGAAAAATTGGAAAGACTTTTATGTGATTTTAAAGATACTGAAAGCTCAATTGTTTTAAACTCTGGCTATACAGCCAATACTTCTTTAATACCTGCAATAACAGATGAAGGAGATGTGATCTTCAGTGATGAACTTAATCATGCAAGTATAATTGATGGTATTAGATTAAGCAAAGCACAAAAAATTATCTACAGGCATAATGATATTGATGATTTACTGAAAAAAATAAAAGAAGCTCCCAGCAAAGGCAAAAAGATCATTATAACAGATACAGTTTTTAGTATGGACGGAGACATAGCACCATTAAAGGAAATATATGAAATTTGCAAATCCTATGAAGTTCTACTTTACATTGATGATGCCCATGGAACTGGTGTGCTTGGAGATGGACATGGTGCATGGAAACACTTTGCTCTTCCTAAAGAAGACTTTGTAATCCATATGGGAACTCTTTCAAAAGCAATAGGTTGTTTTGGTGCCTTTGTATGTGGAGCAAATACTTTAATACAATGGTTTATAAACTTTGCAAGAGGATTTATTTTCTCAACAGCACTACCTGCAAGCGTTGTTGCCTCTGCCATAGCTTCTATAAAAATCATAATGGAAGATAAAACTATTATTGACAGACTCTGGGAAAATACTGAAAAAGTTATAAAAACTATTAAAACTATAAATCTAAAAACAACGAATACGCAAACTCCAATTATTCCAATTCTTTTTGACACAATAGATGAGGCAAATAAAGCATCAAAAATATTTAGTGATTTAGGAATCTATGCACCTGTAATAAGGCCGCCAACAGTAAAAATTCCAAGAATAAGAATAACTATAAGTGCAGCTCATACAGATAAAGATATTGAGAGGCTTATTGAGGCTTTTAACCTCCTCCACCAACAACTTCGCCGAGTTTAAATATAGGTAAATAAAGGGATATTACAATAAATCCAATTGTTACACCAAGGAATACAATTAAAGCTGGCTCAAGCATATTCATGAGATTTGCAACAGCATTGTCAACTTCTTCATCATAAAAATCAGATACCTTATTAAGCATTTCGTCAGTGCCACCAGTAGCCTCCCCTACATTTACCATTTGAATAAAAACAGGCGGGAAAAGTTCTGGCCTTGATTTTAAAACTTCTGTTAAGGATTTTCCTGCTGTAATATCATCTCTCATTTGAATAACTACATCTTCTATTACTTTATTTCCCGATGCCCTTGCAGAAATTTCCATGCTGTTAAGTATTGGCACCCCGCTTCCAAGCAAAGTTCCTAAAGTTCTTGCAAATCTTGAAAGAGAAGCTTTCAGCAAAATTACTCCTAATATAGGAAACTTTAACAAAATACTGTCTGTTATTTTTTTACCTTTATCAGTGCGTCTGAATAATTTTATAAAAATAAAAAATCCAATAATTCCAAGAAGAATAAATATTCCTGTCTTTACCATGAAATTACTTATTGCAATTGTAATTCTTGTTGGAAGAGGTAGTTGCAGTCCCATTTCTCCAAAGAGTTTTGCGAAGGTGGGAATAACAAATATCATAATTATTGCAACAACCAACGTAGCCACACCTATCACTAATGAAGGATAAATCATTGCACCGATAATTTTTCTTCTTAGTTTCATCATCTTTTCAAAATAATCAGCCATTCTAAAAAGAACCTTATCGAGCATACCGCCTTCTTCGCCTGCTCTAACCATGTTTACAAAAAGAGAACTAAATACACGAGGATGTCTTTTCATTGCCTCTGCAAGGGAAGAACCCTTTTCAATATCAGCTCTCATTTGCATAAGAACTTTTTTGAAAGTTTTATTTTTAATCTGTCCAATGAGAGCATCAAAGGCTTGAACAATAGGAACACCAGAGGAAAATAAAGTTGCAAATTGACGGGTAAAGAAAAGAATATCTTTTTGAGGAACTCCTCTACCAAAGGTGAAAGCCCGAGCCTCTTGTTTTTCTCTTACATATCTCGGGATAATTCCCTTTTTTCTTAAAGAAAGAAGAAGTTCACCCTCGTTTTCTGCCTCTGTTTCACCACTTACATAGAGGCCATCTTCTGTTCTACCTCTCCATATATAAACCGTGGGCATTTTTAATCCCTTTTATCTTTTTAAAAGATTACAATTTTTATTCCAAAAAATGCAAGTGCCAATGGTAAAATAAATATAAAAAATTTTAAAAATTTTTTCAATCCTTCACCTTTGACATATTCCGTTACTAATCCGTTAATTCCGTAAAAACCATGATACAAAGCAGAAATTAAAAAAACAATATTAAAAATCTTCCATGATGGTTCACTAAGCCTTTGTATTACAGACTGATACGAATAAGCTTCAGCTTCCATAAAATGCATCATAAAGAAATGATAAATTAAACCAAAAGTAAGAATAATTCCTGTCACTCTATGCAATAGCCAGCCCCCCATCTAAAACACCTCCTGTAAAAAGTAAAAGGCACCAACAAACCACAACACTGCAATAATTAATGCTCCAGCATAGGCAAGCTGTTTTTGATATTTTGTTGAAACACCCATCTCAAGAAGTGTAATTCTAATTCCAGCAAATACGTGTTTTAAAACTATGGCAAAAAGAACAAGTTCACCAAATTTGATAATCGGATTTTTCATCATAGACATTATTTTCTGATAAGCCTCAGGGTCTTTAAGATGGCTTAAAACATAAATATGGGCAATCAGATAAAATGTAAGAATTATTCCTGTAATCCTATGAACAAGCCATGCAATAGATCCTGTATTCCATCTGTATCTCATTTTTCACCTCCTGTGAATCCTTTTTTAACTGCCAGACGTTTTAATTTCAAAATATGCTTTGTAACATCTATCTCTTTTGGACAGACTTCAACACAGTTGAAAATTGAATGACATCTCCAAATACCATTTTCTCCTGTAATTCTTGCAAGTCTTTCATCTGTTGCTCTGTCACGGGTATCAAAAATAAACCTGAATGCTTTAAGAAGTGCACTTGGACCAAGATAATTCTTGTTAGCCCAGAAAACAGGACATGAAGTTGTACAGCTTCCACACATAATACATGTAATTGATTCAAGAATTTTGTGTTGATCTTGAGGGGATTGAATTCTTTCCCTTTCAGGTGGTGGTTCTTCATTTATTAAATATGGCAAAACTTTATCATTTTTCTCAAAAAACATTGTCATATCAACAACTAAATCCTTTATTACTGGTAAAGATGGAAGAGGTTCTATTACTATCAATTCAGGCAGATCTTTGACAAGACTCTGACAGGCAAGCTTGTTTTTACCATTTATCTTCATCGCACAGGAACCGCATACACCATGGGCACAAGATTTTCTAAAAGTAAGAGTTCCATCTTTTGTCTCTTTAATTTTGACAAGTCCATCTAAAACTCTTTCCATGCTGTTAAGCTTAATTCTAAATTCATCCCATCTCTCAGAGGGATTTTCATCAGGTAAATATCTTTTAATTCTGAAAGTGTAGTATTTTTCCATCAGTACTTCCTCTCCTCTGGTTTAAATCTTGTTATTTTAACAGGTTTAAATTTGAAATTAATGCCTTTATCTGTAAGAAAAGCAAAAGTATGCTTAAGCCAGTTTTCATCATCCCTTTCTGGATAATCTTCCCTGTAATGGGCTCCTCTGCTTTCTGTCCTCTGTAAAGCACTTGCAGTTATTGCTTCAGCTAAAGTAAGCATATGTCCAAGCTCTAATGCATCAAGAAGTTCTGTATTGAATCTATTTGATTTATCTTTTATGGAAATCTCTTTGTATCTTTCTTTTAGTTGTTTAATTTCCTCAAGAAGTGTTTTCAATCCTTCCTCTATTCTGAATACAGAGCATTTATCCATCATGGCTGTTTGCAAATCTTTTCTAACAGAACCTACACTTTCTCTGCCATTGGAGTTTTTAATCATATTTATACAATCAACAATTATCTGAATCCTTTCCTTTGTAACTCTCCCCTTTGTAGCTGTCCTAAGATTACTTGAAGCTGACTTGCCAGCTCTTCTTCCAAATACAACAGTATCAAGAAGAGAGTTACATCCAAGTCTATTTGCGCCATGAACAGAAACACAAGCGCACTCACCTGCTGCATAAAGTCCATAAACTGTGCTTCCATCTACATCCTTTAATACTCTTCCATCAATATCAGTGGGAATTCCACCCATTGCATAATGAGCTGTTGGAACAATTGGAATCGGAGCTTCTGATGGATCGATTCCCATGTATATTTTACAGAAAGTTGTTATCTCTGGAAGTCTTTCCTCAAGAATTTTTTTATCAACATGTCTTAAATCTAGATAAACATAATCCTTTCCATCAATTCCCCTGCCTTCTCTTATCTCTGTTAGTATAGCCCTTGATACCATATCCCGTGGAGCAAGGTCTTTTATGGTAGGTGCATAGCGTTCCATAAATCTTTCACCTTTACCATTTATCAGTATTCCACCTTCACCTCTTGCTCCTTCAGTGATAAGTATTCCCAATCCATAAAGTCCTGTTGGGTGAAACTGGAAAAACTCCATATCCTCAAGGGGAAGTCCCTGCCTAAAAAGCATGCTTAAACACTCTCCAGTGCTTGCATAGGCATTAGATGTTACTTTGAATATCTTTCCGTATCCACCACTTGCTACTATTACTGCCTTTGCTTCAAATACATGGATTGAACCATCCTTTATATTAATTGCTATTATTCCCTGAACTGCTTCATTCTCAACAACAATATCAAGAACCTGAAACTCTTGGAAAAATTTTACTCCCTTTAATTGACATTGCTCATACAAAGCAAACAAAACAGCATGACCTGTTCTGTCTGCTGAATAGCAGGCTCTACGGACAGGAGCTTTACCAAACTCACGGGTATGTCCACCAAATCTTCTCTGAGCAATTTTTCCTTCAGGAGTTCGTGAAAAGGGAACCCCCATGTGTTCAAGTTCAATTATTGTTGGAATTGCATCATAACACATAATTTCAATTGCATCCTGGTCCCCAAGAAAATCGCTTCCTTTAACTGTATCATAAGTGTGCCACTCTGGAGAATCTTCTTCTTCATTTCCTAAGGCAGCACCTATTCCACCCTGTGCTGCTGTAGAATGAGAACGAGTTGGATAAAGTTTGCTTAGCACAGCAACTGAACCATTCCCTATACACTCAATTGCAGCACGACAACCTGCTAATCCAGAACCAATAATCACTGTGTCAAAGTAGTGTTTACTAATCTCCAATTGCCTTACCTCCCTATTTGCAAAAATTATTTTATTTTGTATAATTTATAGCACAATGTCAAGTATAGGAGGATAAAAATGGGATATGTACCAAGCCCGAGTTACAGCATAACAGTCCGGGTGGAAATTGAAAATCGTATTGGTATGTTTGCAAAAATTGCTTCAGCTATAAGTGGTGCTGGTGGAGATCTTGGTTCAATAGATATTGTCAAAGTTGAAAAGGGAAAGATAATCAGAGACATAACTGTAAATGCAAGGGATGAAGAACATGAAAAGAAAATAATAAGGGCTCTCAAACACATTGAAGGAGTAAAAATTCTAAGGGTTATGGATAGAACATTTTTAGTTCATGAAGGAGGTAAAATTGGAATATATAATAAAGTTAATGTAAAGGGAAGGGAAGACCTCTCCAGAGTTTACACCCCAGGTGTTGCCCGTGTATGCCTTGATATTCAAAAAAATCCAGAACATGTTTATAGGTATACAATCAAAGGAAACACAGTTGCAGTAATCACAGATGGAACAGCAGTCTTAGGACTCGGAAACATAGGTGCTGAAGCAGCAATGCCTGTTATGGAGGGAAAATGTATGCTTTTTAAAGAATTCGGAAGTGTTGATGCCTTCCCAATTGCCATAAAAACAACTGATGTTGATGAATTTGTTAATATCGTTAAGAAAATTTCAACTCCCTTTGGAGGAATTAACCTTGAAGACATCGCAGCGCCCCGTTGTTTTGAGATTGAAAAAAGACTAAGAGAAGAACTTAATATTCCAGTAATTCATGATGACCAGCACGGAACTGCTATTGTTGTTTTGGCTGCATTAATAAATGTAGGGAGGGTCTTAAAAAAAGAGATTAAAGATTTTAAAATTGTAATTGCAGGTGCAGGTGCAGCTGGGACTGCTACAACCTATATGCTTCTTGATTACGGAGTAAAAGATATCATTGTATGTGACAGAGCGGGAACCCTTTATGAAGGAAGAAAAGAAGAAATAGACCCTTACAAAGAAGAACTCGCAAGAAAAACAAATCCAAGAAAAATTAAAGGTAAAATATCTGATGCCTTAGAAGGAGCAGATGTTTTTATCGGACTTTCAGCACCAAACATAGTAACTCCTGATGATATAAAAAAAATGAATCCTCCTCGGATTGTCTTTGCTCTTGCAAACCCAGACCCCGAAATAGCACCAGAACTTGCAATGCCTCTTGTAAGAATAATGGCAACAGGAAGGTCTGATTATCCAAATCAGATAAACAATGTTTTAGCATTTCCTGGATTATTTAAAGGCTTACTTGAAGTTAAAGCCAGAGGCGTTGACAAAGAAATATTCTTTGCTGCCTCACACGCAATTGCTAACATAATAAAAGATGAAGAGTTAAACGAAGATTACATTATTCCAAGTATATTTAATAAAAAAGTTGCTCAGGCAGTAGCTAATGCTGTTTCAGAAAAGGCTAAAAAGCTTAAATTAGCAAGATAGAGTTGAAAAATTTAATGCTTTTTTAATAATATCATTAAAATCTTAAATAGGAGGGGCAAAATGAAACGAAGTCTATTTTTAGCAGGTTTATTTTTAATGGCATTTGCTTTCCTTGTCTTGATTGGAGACAAAACAGAGGCAGCTAAAAAAGTTTACATTAAATGGGGTGCTACCTCTGTTCGTTCTGGTCTTTATGCAAACACAGTAGCAATGGCAAAGGTTGTAAACAAAGCCTATTCAGGTGAAATTGAGGTAACTGTTGTTGAAACAGGAGGATTCCTTGAAAATTTATCAAGACTTCAGAGAAAGGCAATCCATATTGGACCAGCAGATGCAGCTGCAGGATATGCAAATTATATGGGAATTATTGATTATGAAGGTAAAGCAAATCCCAATTTAAGAACTCTGTGGGGAGGATACATTACACCAATCCATATTGTTGTAAGTGAGAAAAGTGGAGTCAAAGATGTTAGACAGTTAAGCGGTGTTGATTTTGCATCTAATCCAGGTACAACCTCAGGAAGAGCTGCTGAATTATTTTTTAAGGCACTTAATATTACACCTAATTATAAACCAATGGGTATAGGTGCAAGCGTTGATGCTATGAAATCTGGAGTAGTAAAAGCCTGGTACAAAGCTGGATTCAAAGACTCCGCAATCCTTGATCTTGAAGCTAATATGGATATAAGAATTCTTCCTGTAACTAAGGAAATGATAGATCAATTTAACAAAGTCTACCCTGGTCAAGGTTTGATGATGGAAATTCCCGCTGGACTATTTAAGAGTGTTAAAAAGCCTCAAATGAGTTTAGCCTATGTTGTTACTGACTTTGTCGATAAAGATGTTCCTGAAGATGTCGTATTTAAAATTGTTAAAGCTGTATGGGAAAACAGAAAAGAAATAGTAGGCTCTCTTGCAACATTAAAAGAGGGTAATTTTGAAGACATGTTTGGAATGGCTGTAAAATATGTAAATGTTCCTCTTCATCCAGGAGCTGTAAAATTTTACAGAGATGTTCTCAAATTAAAAGTACCTGATAAATTAATACCACCAGAGATGAAGAAAAAATAAGGAGGACTCCATGAAAACATTTCTTTCTATAATAACAATAGCCTTTTTCATAATTGTATTACCTCTTTTTGTATTTGCACAGCCAGCAGTAATTATAACTCCTTCTTCTGGTGCTCCTGCAGACGAAATAACAATCGAGGGAAAAGGATTTCAACCTGATGAGGAAGTTGACATAATCATTACCCTTGATGAAGGTGAAAAGGTGGCATTAGGCACTGTAAAAGCTGATGTAATAAAAACTGATGCTAATGGAGCATTCTCTGTTAAATCAGGCATTCCGATTAATGCAAAACCAGGCACCTATAAAGTTGATGTAATAGGAAACAAGGGAACTCAATTAGATCTAAAAATAGAAGTTAAAGCAAAGGATAAAAAATAGTAAGGAGGCTATTAAAGAATAATGCGAGAACTGAGGAGCTTCTGGAAATTTATTGTAGGAATTCTTGTTGGAATCTGGGGAGTTTTTATATTATATACAGCCCTTCTTTACGCCCTGCATCCCTTGTTGCAGGGCGGTATATCTCTATCAATAGGACTTTGTATTGTCTTTCTCGTTTATCCTTTTTCTAAACGAATGCTTAAATGGAATGTCCCTAAATTTTTTCAACTTCTTCTAACTGGAACAAAAACTTCTCCATCTTTGATTGACTTAATATTTATCATATTAAGTCTTGTCCCATGTATATATATAATGTTACACTGGGAAGAAATAGCAAGAAATCCTGGTGTATTCGAGACATATCATTTAGTTCTTGGTGGAATCCTTATTTTTGCTCTCCTTGAAGGTACAAGAAGAGCCTTAGGAATGACAATACCTCTTCTTGTCTTATTTTTCTTATTTTATACTGTATTAGGACCACACATCCCTGGAAGATTCGGTCATCCTGGATTTAACTTCACAGATATCCTCTACCAGCTTTACCTTATGACAGAAGGAGTATGGGGATTACTAACTGATATGGCAAGTAGAATAATTGCACCATTTATAATCTTCGGACCGATTCTTTTTGCAACAGGAGTTGGTAAAACAGTAATGGAGCTTTCTACCTATTTTGGTGGAAAAATAAGGGGCGGACCAGGTCATGTTGCTGTTATCTCAAGTTCTCTTTTTGGAATGTTAAGTGGCTCTTCTGTAGCAAATGCAGCTACAACTGGTTCTTTTACAATTCCACTTATGAAAAGATTCGGTTTTTCAAGGGAATTTTCATCTGCTGTTGAAGCTGCTGCGTCCTCTGGTGGACAAATAATGCCACCTATCATGGGTGCAGGATGTTTCATAATGGCAGAATTTTTAAATATACCCTATACACATATAATGATTGCTGGATTAATTCCTGCATTAATATATTTTGCTGGTATTGCTGCAGGAGTATGGATTGAAGCAGGAAGAACAGGAATGGGAAAGCTTCCTAAGGAATTTATGCCAGAGTTAAAAAAAATTCTCAGACCAAATAGAATTTTAGGTTTTGTCTTACCAATTGGAACTCTTGGTGTGCTACTTTTTATGTTCTTTCCTGCACAGGTATGTGCTGCCTGGGCAATTGTTGTATCAGTTATCTATTTCACATTTTTTGGCGGACCACTTAATAAAAAAGAAATTTGGAGAAGAATTAAATCTATATGGGGAGGGCTCTTTGAAGGAGTTGTAAAGGCTTTAGCATGGTTAATGGTAATGATGGCTTGTGTTCAGATAGCTGTAAGTCTAATCTCTCTTACTGGTTTTGGAGTAAAGGTATCGGAGTTAATAATTGAAATTTCTGGTTACAATGTTTACCTTGCATTGATTGCCACCATGCTTACAGCAATAATTCTTGGGATGGGAATGACCACAACTGCTGCCTATGTTATTGCTGCAGCTGTGCTTGTACCAGCTCTTCATCAAATGGGAATAAACCCTCTTGCAGCCCATTTATTTATCTTTTATTTTGCTATAAAATCTGGACTTACTCCACCAGTCTGTATTACTGTATTTACAACAGCAGCAATTTCTGGAGGAAACTGGCTTAAATCTGCCTGGGATTCTATGAAGCTTGGCATCGGTGGATACATAATGCCTTTTTTCTTCATTTTTGTTCCTGCTTATCTTATGAAAGGTCCTGCATGGGAAATAATTTTTATATTCATCGGTGCTTTCATTGCAATGTTTGCCATTGAGGCAGGTGTTTTAGGATACTGGCGGAAACCTTCCACTCCTATTGAAAGATTACTTTATCTTGTTGGTGGATTAATTATGATGGCACCTGGATACTGGACTTTTATTGGTATTGCTATATTTTTATTAGGAATACTTCTTGAAAAATTTGATGTCCAGATACCTGTAATAGGCAAAAGACCTGCCCAGATTGTAAGAAAAGTTTAATCAAAGCCCTGGATTGTCTCCAGGGCTTACTTTTATAATATTTTCAATCTCTTTAAAATTAATCCAGTGAAAACCTTCAACAACAAAAAATGAACAACCTTTAAAAAGGAGTTTCAAATCATAAATAGCCTTAAGTGGTAAGATTATGTCTTCTCTGCCATGAATAAATGTTAGATTTTTAAAAATTTTATTTTGATTAATAAAATCAGAATTAATTAAAAATTCTAATCCTTCGATCATTGCCTTTTTATCAATATTTTCAGGGACATATGGTTTGGCTCCTGCATTTTTAAGAAATTCCTTTATCACAGTCTGTGGTTCTTTTTCCATTTTCTGAATCATTTTTCTTATAACTCTTGGATTAACATAATCTGTAAACTTTTTAAAGCCTGAAACTATAATGATTTTATCAAATCTTTCTGAAAAAAATTCAAGATTTTTAAGAACAATATGTCCACCTGTTGACCAGCCTATTAAAAGGCTCCCAGATTTATCCGTTAAGAAATTTAATATGCCCTCTTCATCAAAATCAAGGAAGGGAGTAATAAAATGCCACTCCTCTGGAATATCCAAAGCCTGCCTAAATCCTGCCCAACCTGAAATAAAAAGATTCATTAAAGATTTATTATTGCTACTGTGGGCTCAAGACATTTGTTTATAACTGCTGAACTAACACCACCGAGAATAATATCTTTTAACTCAGAACGGCCCTTTCTTCCCATAATTATTAATTTATAATTTCCTTCACAAGCTTCTTTCAAAATTTCTTCTGCAGGTATACCAACATTTATTTTTGTTTGAAGAATATCCTCAGAAATTCCAGTGTTTAGGAATCTCATCTTCGCATTCAATAGAATTTCCTCTGCCTCTATTTCTGGATCTATTCCATGTTTAACCCTTTCCAGATAAAGAGAAATGTTTATTACCCTTAATAAAACAATCTTTTTTATACCTTTGACTAATTTTGCAAGACATACAGCGTGTTCAACAGCTTTCATTGAATACTCTGAACCATCAACAGGGACTAAAATATCTGAAATCGGAGTTTCCTCTGAAATTTTCTGTCCGACAAGATATAGATTTTGATTTAAAAGACCATAGACAAGTTTATTAGATATGCTACCTAAAATAATTTTTTTAAATTTTGAAATACCCCGTCTTGCAATCATAATAGTCTGAAAGTTGTCCCTATGTGCTACTTCTAAAATTTTGTTTCCTGGGTCACCTTGTTCAACAATCTTTTTAACTTCTCCAGTAAATCCTTTATTTCTCAATATCTTTTCATAGTTATTCATAAAAGGAATGATATTATCATTAATGTACTTGTTTATAAGTTTCTCTGCAAAATCTCTATCTCTAATCATAACTAATCTAAAATCAGCATTTTTAAATTTTTCCATTAAATCATCCATTCTAATTATATGCAAGAAATTTAATTCAATCTGATTACTTATAAAAGAACTTATCAAATTTCCTACAAAATTAATTGCCCTTTTTGAATTTTCACTTTTGTCAATAGGTAATAGAATTTTTTTAAAATGTTGGCATAACATTTTATATTTCCAATATAATTTTTTTATTATTAAAGAATACATAGGAATCATGAGGAGAAATATAATTGGAATCTCCATAATGTATCTGGATACCACAAAAGATTGCGTAATCACTAATTGAAGGATCAACTATTTTTTTTGTTAACTCTTCAATTTCATATTTTGTTATGCTCATAACTATTTTAGTAATATTTAAAAGGTCTAAAGTTTCATCTTGTTTAATTTCTTTAAAAAGTCTTTCTTTAAGATAGCTCTGTTCCCTATCCTTTTCATAATTTAGTTCTAAATTTTTTTCAGAAATATCTTTTAATAAAGATATAAGAGCTCCACAGGCAGTTGAATTGTCTATTCCTCTTCTTTTACAAAAACCTAAACTCCCCTTTTCATCAATTCCAATATGTGAAAAAACGTAAAAAATGTATCTTTCCTTTGTATTTAATCTTGGTGCATGGGAGAAAAAAGCTTTTAATCCTGTAAGCCCTGAAGTGAATAAGCCTCCAAGACTTGAAAAATTAAAAACATCACCCCACCATCTTTTAATATCTGTTAGAATTGTTTGGGCAAGTTCATCTCTACAAGTACAAACAGAGGCAATTGTATTTTCATTATTAAAACCAAAATTATTCAAAATTTTATAGGTTTTTTCTATAAAATCATCTTGCCTCTGGCATTTTCCAAAAAACTTCTCTAAGTGTGAATTGTCCATCCGATATTCCTCCTCCATAAATATTATAAATAAATATTATAAAGCAAAATAAAAAATTATTAAACATATAGTTAAAAATATTGTAGCCCATAAAACTACAGTACCAATTGGAGTGGGCATACTGTGATCTCCTGGATAGGATTCTTTTTCATCCTTTAATCTTTTTTTGATTTCATCTCTTTTTTCAGGAATAGAAAAAGCAAGAAGTAAAGTATCTTTAGCTATTTTTATTGCAAAAACAGGATTTTTTGTAAACCATACAAGAAATGAAATAACTTTTTCAAAGATGAAATTGTTAATCTTTGCCATTAACTTTGCTCCCGGATTGTTTAATAACCACATAAATGCTTTTGCTCCCTTTCTGTAAAACCAGTCAGCATCAAGATTTACAGATCTGATTTCAGGGGGATAAATTCCTGAAAGCATAAGCAAGGTAAATGCTAAAGCTGAAAAGGCAAGCAATTGAGTCTGATCTATTACATGAGCTGATGTATAGGGCTCATAATCTACTGGATAGGGAAGGATTGAATAAAGAGGTCCTGGCATTATACCTATACCAATACATAAAAAGGCAGCCAATCCCATTGCAATTAACATGTGTTTTGGAGCTTCTTGTGTTCTTATTCCTGAGTCATGACTGAAAAAGGCAAAAAAGGGAATTTTTATTCCTGAATGATGAAAAACACCTGCTGAAGCAAACAAGAGAGCAATCCATATGAGCAACATTCCACCTTCTCCTGCTGCTGAAACTATCAAAGATTTACTAACAAATCCACTTGTAAGAGGAACTCCAGAGATTGATGCTGCACCTACAATACAGAATACGGTAGTAAGAGGCATTGATTTATATAATCCTCCAAGGTCGGTTGCATTTATCTTTCCCGTTCTGTAAAGTACTGCTCCCATTGACATAAAAAGTAATGCCTTATATAGAATATGACAAAATGCATGGGCTACTGTTCCATTTAAAGAAAGTTGTGTTCCTATTCCAATTCCTGTTACCATAAATCCAACCTGATTGATAAGACTATACGAAAGAACTCTTCGTAAATTATTTTCAATAACAGCATAAAAGATTGGAAAAGCAGTCATCAATGCCCCTATATATATCAATAGTTCAGTTCCTGGAAAACCTCGAGCAAGGACATAGACTGCTGTTTTTGTTGTAAAGGCAGATAAAAAAACTGTTCCTGTCTCAGTTGATTCAGGATAAGCATCAGGTAGCCATGCATGTAAAACTGGGAAAGCAGCATTTATACCGAAACCAAGAAATATCAACCATGTACTAAGTCCATTTAACCCTATATAGTTAAAATGAAGCGAACCAGTTTCATAATAATGAATAATTATACCACTGATTAGCAGTAGACCTCCAAAAATATGTACCATTAAATATCTCATTCCAGCTGAAATTGCTTTTTTTGTCTTTGCAGACCATATTATATAAGCAGCTGCAAAAGCCATAATTTCCCAAAAAATAAATAGGGTAATAAAATCTCCAGCAAAAACTGCTCCCAGAGCAGCCCCAGCATATATAAAAGCTGACATAAGATGTAAGGTATCTTTTACATGAAGGCTGTAAATAACTCCGATAAATGTAACGATTGCAAAAATATAACCAAATGCTAAGGAAAGTTTGTCAATTCTACCAAATATTAATTCATAATTCAAAATTTTCACAGTCCAGTATGTTCCCTCTGAAAGAGAGAAAAGATAAAATAAGGTCAGTAAAGGCAATATAACCATATAGAAACTTCTAACTTTACCTTTTAAAAAGGGAATTATTAAAGCACCTAAAATCAAAATTGATGCTGGTGGAATGTTAATCATCATAGTAGTCCTCCCTTCTCATAACAATTGGTCTTAAAATATACTTAGCTGCTAAAACGAGAAACACGCAAGCAACTAACCCAAAGGACCCATAAAAACTTGGATATCCATCAAAATTGAAAAAAGGATGTTTATGGATAAAGGGGTCAACAATAAAAAGTATGACAAGAAAAATAAAGAAAACTCTTAATACCTTCTTTAAACTGCCTGGTCTATCAAAAAAATGCACCTTCTCCTTTTTCATTTTTATACCCCCTACTTTAATCCCAAAACAATAATAGCTGTTAAATAAATAACACCGAGAATAAAAACTATATAGAAAACTGTTTTGTATGGCGGAATAGGTTCATGAGAAAGAATCATTCTTTCTTCATTTTTATTGTTCTTACTCATTTTAGCACCTCCTGCGCAAGTTGAATTAATAAATCTGGATAAATGCCCACTATTAAACTTATAATTGCTGTTATTGTAAGAGGTATAGCCATAAATGGATTTTCCCTAATTTCAGTATGTGATTCTCCATGGGCATGATGTAAATGATTTCCCTTAAACTCTTTAAAATATGCACGATAAACAATTGGCAAAAAGTATCCTGCATTAAGTAAAGAGCTTAATAAAAGGACTATGACAATATCTATGCTTCCCTTCTCTAAGGAACCCAACAATAGATACCATTTTGTAACAAATCCTCCTGTAAGAGGAATACCAATCATTCCAAGAGCACCTATTGTGAAGGCTGCCATAGTCCACGGCATCTTTTTAGCAATTCCGTCAAGCTCACTAACCGCAGTTTTATGTGCACATACATATAAAGAACCTGCACAGAAAAAAAGAGTTATCTTCGCAAAGGCATGATTTGAAATATGTATGATTCCACCAATCATTCCGCTATAGGTTAATAGTAAAGGACCAAGAATAATATAAGAAAGCTGGCTTACTGTTGAATAAGCAAGCCTTGCTTTTATGTTGTCTTTTGTAAGCGCAATTATAGATGCCATAATTATTGTGAAAGCAGCTAAAAATAGACCTATATCAGAAAAATATAAAACTTTTAGAAAATCAACACCATATATATAAAATATCACTTTTAAAACAGCAAATACACCTGTTTTTACAACAGCTACCGCATGTAAAAGTGCGCTTACTGGTGTTGGAGCAACCATTGCAGCAGGTAACCAGCTATGTAAAGGCATTACTGCAGCCTTTGCAAATCCATAAATGTACAGGAGAAATACTATTCCAAGCAAAGATATGTATGCCTTTTGTACAGACTCTGTAAATATTCCTCCCTTCTGAAAATCAAGAGTTCCAGCAAGGTAGTAAGTAATTGCTATTGCAGTAAGTAAAAATAACTTTGCAGATATAAACAAATATAGTACATATTTTCTTGCACCTATTTTTGCTTCTTTTGTTTCATGATGTACAACAAGTGGATAAGTAGCAAATGTCAAACCTTCATAAAAAAGGTACATAGTAAAGAGATTTGCAGAAAAAGCAACTCCCATTGTTGTTGATAGGGCAATTGCAAAACATGCATAATATCTTGTCTGGTTTTTCTCGTTATGTCCTCGCATGTATCCAATTGAATAAAATGATGTTATAATCCAAAGGAAGGAAGAAGTAAGAGCAAAGAGAATTCCGAATGCATCTACTTTAAATTGTAATACCAACTCAGAGGTTATTGCTAATAGGGTATACTCAATAACTCTTCCATTTAAAATATCTGGCAACATTGAGGCAACTATAGTAAACTTAACAATTGAGGCAATAATCGTCCATGCCTCTCTTAAATTTCTTGCTTTTTCTCCTGTAATACTAATAAGTATTGTTGCTATTAGGGATACTAAAATAGCAAATAATGGTTTGGCTGATGTTATTATTTCCATGGCTTAAAATCCTCCGGGAACAGTAAACTGAATTATTGAAGAAATAATTTTTCCACTAAATAGACCAACCAGAATAACTGAAGTAGCCAATATAAGAATTGGTATTAGCATGCTAACAGGCACCTCTTTGACATTTATATCTTTTGTTGAATTACCCTTTTTAAAATATATTTTTTCAAGTATTCTAAAGAAAATTATGGCATTCACTAAACTACTAAACAAAAGAGCAATAACTGCAATCCACTGTTCTGCTTTAATTGCTCCAATTATAAGGTACCATTTACTAAAAAATCCTGCTGTAGGTGGAATGCCGATCATTGATAGGGCTACGATGCTGAAGGATGCCATACTGAGTGGCATTTTTTTATTTAATCCTACAAAGTCTTCTATATTTCTCGATTTTAGGTAATAGTAAATACCTCCTGTAACCATAAACAGACAGGCAATCATTAATGCATCATTCAATATATGCAAGACTGCACCAATAAATCCTTCTTTATTCCCAAGATTAACGCCCAAGACCATATAACCAACTTCAGCAATCAAAATATATGAGAGTGTTCTTTTAAAATCAATTTGTCCAAGAGCTAAAATACTACCAAAAATTATTGCTATCGTTGACCACCAAACAAGAATAGTTCCTGCAGGAATAATATCTTTTGAAAAATTAGGTTCAAATATAGTAAAAGAAATTCTTATGAGAACATATATTCCAACCTTTGTCATAGTTGCAGAAGCTAATACACTGACTGCTGAAGGAGCATAGGTATAAGCATCTGGTAACCATCTATGAAGAGGAAAAAGAGCAATTTTAATAGCTACGCCTACCACCAAAAATGCAAAAGCTGCAAGAGTAACCTTCGATTCATAAAGTTTAGGAAGTAATTGAGCTATATCGAGCATATTCAAAGAGCCTGTAATGATGTATATATATCCCACTCCTAAAAGATAGAAACATGCGCCAATTGTTCCCATTATTATATAATTAAAACTTGCCAAAACTGACCTATTTTCTCCAATTGCTATCAGGGCATAACCAGCCAAAGAGGCAATTTCTAAGAATACAAAAAGATTGAAAATATCCCCTGTAACCGTGATTCCTAAAAGTCCTGTAACAAGTAATAAGTAAGTTGAATAAAAATAGGGAAGTTTTGATTCCTCTAACTCCTTTTCCAGACTTCTCTTTGAATATATAGCTACCAATAGACTTATAAAAGAGACAATAAGAATAACATAAGCATTAAGATGGTCAACAACATATTCAATGCCCCACGGAGGCATCCAACCACCAAGTTTATATCTTATCGTACCATTATTAATAATATTCTGAATTAGATCAATGGATAAAAATCCACAAATTACCAATGCCAGTAAAAATAAGGGATAGCATAGAGACCTCCTCCACAGTCCAATAAAGACATTTAGAAATGAAGCAATTAAAGGAACAACAACAATCAAAATTGATGAATGTTCTGACAGATTCATTTTTTCTCCCTCAAAATTTCAATTATTTCATCTTCTTCAAGGGTTTTGTATTTCTTATAGAGCATTACTATGACTGCCAGAGCAACACCAAATGTACTTACCATAACGACTATTGCTGTGAGCATCAAAACATGGGGCAATGGATTAACATACTGTGTTACATCAATAACCTCTTGAGATTTAATCAATATCGGAATGGTCGCATTTTTTTTATAGGCTGTTGATATGAAATAAAGAATTATAGCTGTTTGAAAAATATTCATCCCTACAATTTTTTTAACTAAATTTCTTTTTGCAATCATTGCATAAAATCCTATCATCATTAAAGCAATATAAATCCAGTAATTATACTTACCTATTATAATTTCCATGGTTTAAACCTCACTTTTTTCATGTTTACCAAAGGTAGATAGATTAAGAAAAATAGACAACATAACCGCACTTACTGTAATTCCAACACCTATTTCTATTCCTAATGTTCCAAGGGCTCTTACCTTGACTGGATCAGCTGGAAGAATCTTATGAAGAATTCCATAATTAAGATATTCAGCTCCTAATATCAAGCAAAGTGCTCCAATTGCAGCATACAAAAATACACCAAAGGCTACCATAAAAGTGTTAAACTTCTCTGGAAATCTCTTTTTTACATATTCAATATCATAGGCAATCATCATTAATATGAAGGAAGCTCCTAAAATACATCCACCCTGAAATCCTCCTCCAGGACTATAATGTCCATGCGCTATAACATATAAGGCAAAAAATTGAATTAGAGGGACCATAATTCTACAAACAAACTGGATATGAAGGTCTTCAATGAGTCTTATCATCTTCAAACCTCCTTAAAAGTAAAATGCATACAACAGCAGCAGTAAAAATAACAACTGTCTCACCTAAGGTATCATAACCTCTGTAATCAGCAAGTACTGATGTTACAGCATTTGGAGTTGCAGTTTCTTCAATTGTTTTTTCAATATACCTTGGTGAAACATGAGTACTTGCAGGAGAATTTGGATCTCCCCAATCTGGCATATCAAGACTGCTATAAATTAATAAACTTCCCGTTAATATTACTATTATTAATGCCAAAACTTTCAATCTTTAGTCCTCCTTGTAGTTTGATATATAGCTCCTATAAAGAAAGCTGTGCTTATCCCTGCACCTACTGCAGCTTCGGTAAAAGCAACATCAACAGCTCCCATCTCGGTCCAAAGTAAACACATTAAGAAGCTATAAGCACCCAAGAGAATGGCAGAACTTAAAAGATCCTTAACATATATTGCGCCTATAGCGCATATTACTACGATAGTTAATAAAAGTATGTCTACTATCCATATCATTTTCTAATATCCTCCTTTGTCAAAGGTTTTACATCCGCATCTAATCCAGCCTTTGTAATAGCATGAGTTGCTACAGGATTAGCATGAAATATGAATATGATGATGAATAATATCTTTAGGCAAACAAGGAAATTATTTAAAGAAAAATCATGAAGGTTATATAAAATAACACCTAAAAGTATCAGAATCGCTCCTAAAGTATCTCCCTTACCCGTAGCCTGAAGCTTACAATAAAAATCAGGAAATCTAAGAAGTCCAACAGTTGCTGTGAAGAGGAAAAATAAACCTAAGAGAACGAGTATAATAACAAAAGCATCTATTATATACTCAACTATCATTTCTCTGCCTCCCTGTCTTTCATAAATTTCGTTCCTGGTAGAATACTCTTTCTTGTTCTAAAAAATTTTGATGCTGCTAATGTGGCAATGAAGTTCAAAAGAGCATAGGCTAAAGATATGTCAACAAACATTTCCACTCTCTTATAATAAATACCTATGAGAACTAAAATAACCGTTGTTTTGGTCCCTATAACACCAACCGCTACAATTCTATCCATAACAGTAGGACCAAAAATAGCCCTGTAAAGGCATAAAATTACAAGAATTCCTATAACAATTATTGTGAATATGAAGAAATTCTCCATGTTACAAACTCCTTTTAGTATTTTCTCGTTCAAATACATCGGCAATTCTTTGTTCCATTTCTCCTGTAAAGAGGTCATCGGCTACTTTTTTGCTGATGCAGTGAACTATAAAAGTATCGTCAACTATATCCATTGTTATAGTTCCTGGTGTAAGTATTATTGATTGAGAAAAAACAACCTTTGAAATATCTCTTTTTAATTTTGCCTTATATGCAATAATTATAGGTTCTATTGGCATTTTTGGGTGCAAAACAAGATAGGCAACATGAATATTTGCGAGAATTATTTGATAGATTAACCAAGGTAGATATTTAATAAATCTTATACCCTCTTTTATGTGATTCATCGTAAATCTTTCATTTTGAAAAATTAAATCACCTGATATTAAAGTGACAATTAAGCAAGATACAACTCCCAAAGCAAGATGAAAGGCATCAAACATTCCTGAAAATATGAGCCATAATAGAAAAAGTATCAGAAATGTTACAATTTCTCTTCTCATATATCACCTCATTTAATCCTTTAGGAGAGAGGGGGAAATGCCCTCTCTCCCTTAGGAATTATTTAATTCCCAAAAATGGTAGTTCTGGAAATACAGTCAAGGGCCAGTAAATAGCTGCACTAATTGTAACTACTATAATCATCAATATAGCCCAAGGAACTGCCACCTTTACAAATTCAAACTGACTGAAATAACCAGTACTGTATGCAATTATTGTAGGTGGGCATCCAATTACGAGCATTATAAATGATGTTGTAATAGGAGCAGATAAAGCTATAGCTGCTTCTGGAATACCAAGTGCCTGAGCCATTGGAATTGTAATAGGTAGTATAAGAGCTGTAGCTGCTGAATTAGACATAAAACTCGACATAAATGCTCCTAATAACCCGGCTCCTGCAAATACAATGGGCCAGGGTTTACCCTCAAGCATTGGTAAAAACTGGGTAGCTATCCATTTACCAGCTCCTGTATCAAGCATTGCTGTTCCTAATGATACTCCTGCTCCAAAGACAATCCATGACTCCCAGGGGAATTTTTTAAACACTTCAGAGGCACTTACAAGTCTGAATCCAAAAATAAGAGCTAAAACTAAGGCAGCAACTACGCTATAATGAACTTTTGTAATATCAGTAAGTGACCAAAGAATGAAAGCAAGGGCAAAAAATCCTATAACCCCTTTTTCCTTTTTACCCATTGGTGGCAATTTCTCTCCTAAGGCAGCCAAAGGAATCTCCTTGACTTTAGGTGGGAAAATAATGTAAACAATTAACCATGTAGCAAATCCAGTTACTAAAGCAAGAGGTAAATTGCAAACCAAAAATTCCATAAATCCCATTTTATATCCTGTAACCTTTTCTAAAACCTCAACCATTACAGGATTTCTACCACCACCAAGAAGTGTTCCAAATCCTCCTGCAGATGCAGCAAGAGGAATTAACAATATAAAGAATTTACTAAAATTATTACTTTTCTGTGGAGTAATTCCCATAGCAGTTAAAACTGGTAACATACAGAATATTAAAATTATAGTAATTGTTGCATCATGAAATACTGTTGAAAGCATGGTAGCAGATACAGCCATAAATAGACTTAATTTTTTTACATTTGTTCCAGCAGCTCTTATGATTAGAAAAAGAATTCTTTTGGCAACACCTGCTTCATTCAAAACTACACCAAACATCATAATCATCAAAACGAACATAACAGCAGGACTTGCAAAGGGCATCCATGCCTGTGGACCTGGTTGAATTTTAAAAAGTATTAAACCCGCAGCTGCAAGTAATGCTGTCACTCCTATTGGAATAGCCTCTGTAACCCACAATAAAATTACAGTTATCAGTAAGGCCAAAAATTTGTGTCCTTCTGGTGAAAGACCTTCTGGTGTTGGAAGTAAAGCTATTAGAACACCAATTCCTATTGAAATAATAACAGATAAAATAATGTTTTTCACTGGTTTTTCAGGTGCCGGAGGATGCTCCTCAACTTCTGGTGCAACTTTAATTTCAGGTGGAGGTGGTGGTAATCCTTTTGACTTATCAAAATCTTTTTCTGCCATGTTACACCTCCTCAAGAATTATTTTTGAAATCTCATTAAACACATCAAGCATGCGTATTACTCCAACGAACTTATTATTTTCAATCACTGGCAATACAGATAATTTATGATGAATCATTAAAAAACCAGCCTTAATAACAGAGGCATTGGGAGAAATGAATACTTTTGCTGAAACCATGATTTCACTCACAGGTCTTTCTACCTTTTCTTTTACTTCAGAGCTAAAAAGGCTTGCCTCTACTTCTGTTAAAGAGTTTTCGTCGTAATAAATTACATCAGCATCTTTAATAGAAACCATTTTCATCTTTGGCTCAAGTCCTTTTACAATTTCGAATGGTGTAATCGTTCCAAGCAAATCGTATTTCTCATTAAATACAAAAATAACCTGTGGTAATATTGTCTTTTCACTCTCAATAAAGGATTTTTTCATAATACTTATTGCCTGCCTAATAGTAAACCAGTAAGGTATGTGTGGATAATCAAAGACACTTACCATTAAATCTCTAACTTTCTTTTCTTCTTTCATCTTAATACCTCCTTAAATGTTATTTTAGGGAACCTTAATAAAGTTTCAGTACAATCTTAATTCTACAAATAATTTCACATCGTCATTTTTCTTAAGAGTCTGATTGTAATAAATCTTTTTGTCATAGGAATAATAAAATTGTTCAAGAGTTAAAGCAACTGGATTATCTCTGGAATTTAGTAATTCCTGCTCCCTTTCATTTAGATATGAAATACCTATATGATTATGGATATGGGTAATAGTATAGTTACATTTTCTTTCGATGATATCAATGAGAAAATTTTTTTCAAGGTCTTCATCAATAAGAGAAGGACAAATTTTATAGGGAATATAAGAATACTGTATAATAGTAGGTTCATCATTTAGGTAACATAATCTGTTTATATATATAAGATGCGTTGTAGGATCTGACAACTCAAGCTTATTAACAATTTCTTCAGGAGGTGTCATTACTGTTTTAGCTAACACTTTTGTGTAAAAAGTTCCATGTTCTTTCATGATATCTTTAAGATTAATAGTAATTGATTCTCTTGGCGTGACTTTTTTAACAACAAAGGTCCCTTTACCTTGAATTCTCTTTAAATAGCCTTCTCTTACAAGTTCTGATATAGCATTTCTAACTGTTGCCCTACTGACATCATAATTTTTACATAATTGTTCTTCTGTAGGTATCTGGATTCCTACTGTCCACTCTCCTTTTTCAATTTTCATTTTTAATATTTCATATAACTTTAGATACAGCTTTTCATGTTCATCTCTTCTTAAAAATTCTTCCATTTTTCTTATACTCCTTTTTATTGTTATAATGTTATAATGTTATTATATTATTATGATATTAAATAATAATAAAATTTTATAATTTTGTCAAAAAAAATTATGTAATAATCTCATTAAAAAAGTTTATAATTAGATATGGGTAGTATATTCTCAATTTTTTCAAAAAAAAGGAAAGAAAAACAGGAAGAAATGAAGGCTTTGCTTAGAGAAAAATATTTCCTTTTCCAAGAACTACTTAACACTAACAATGAAGTGCTTACCTTAATGGCTGAATTAAGCGAAAAATTATCAGGAGAATATTTATTTGATATTCAATTTATAAAATCAAATGTAGAAAAGACATCTGAAGGAGTTCTAAAGATTATAAAATTGTTAAATTCACTTGCAGATAACAAATACCATGGTTTATATGAAATCTATGAAAAAATTAAAGAAAAGATAGAAAACACAATCTCCCATAAAATTGAAATTCCTGTAACAGATTTTACATTGCCTCTTGAGTCACTTTCTAAGGATATGGTGACAGTTGCAGGGGGGAAAATGGCTAATCTTGCAGAAATTAAAAAAAGTCTAAATATTCCAACACCAGAAGGTTTTGTTATAACATCATATGCCTACTTAAAATTTTTAGAATTTAACGATTTAAAGAACAAAATAAATGATTTAATAGAAAAAATAAACATCAATAAATTCGATGAATTAGAGTCAACATGTCAAAAAATTAAAGAATTAATCATAAACTCCCCATTACCTGAGGAAATTGAATTATCAATTAAATCCTCCTATGAAAAACTATGTAATAAAATTAACAAAAAGTGTAATGTATCTGTCAGAAGTAGTGCTATTCACGAAGATTCCTATTTTAGTTTTGCTGGTCAGTACTCTTCTTTTCTTAATGTTCCTGAAAACGAAATAATTCAAAAGTATAAGGAAGTCATTGCAAGTTTATTTAATCCAAGAGCTGTCTTTTATTACAAAACAAAGGGATTTTCTGAAAAAGAAATGGTTATGGCTGTGGGTGTTTTACCTATGATTGATGCCTATGCGGGAGGAGTTATGTATACTAAAGACCCTAATAATCCTGAAAGTGGAAATTTATTAATAAACTCTGTGAAAGGACTTGGTAAATTAGTAGTAGATGGAGAAGTAACACCTGATAATTTTTCTATTAATAGAGATAAATTATATATCTCTGAGAAATTTTTGGGTAAACAGAACAAAATTTTAATCTGCAAAACAAATGGAGATATAGATGTAATCCCTCTTAGTGAAGAAATAAGCGAATTTTCCTTGTCCGATGAACAAGTAATTGAGTTAGCTAAGATGGGAATGACTATAGAAAATTATTATGAAAACCCTCAAGATATTGAGTGGGCTATTGATAAGAATGGAAAAATCTTTATTCTACAGACAAGACTTCTTAGAGTATTAGAAACCTCTTTAGAATATAAAGCTCCTTTACCAACAAGACTTTCAGGATACACTGTAATACTTGACAATGGTTCTATTGCTTGTAGGGGTGTTGGCTATGGAAAAGCTTTTTTACTAAAAGATGAAGAAGATATTGCAAATTTCCCTGAAGGATATATATTGGTAGCTAAACATACTGATCCAAGTTATGTTCTAATAATGAATAAAGCCTCTGCTATAATTATAGATTCAGGTTGTCAAACAGAGCATGTTTCATCAATAGCAAGAGAATATAGAGTGCCAATGATAATTAATACTGAAAATGCAACAAAAATCATAAAACCTGAACAAGAAATAACAGTTGATGCTTACAATTGCGTTGTTTATGAAGGCAAAGTCAAAGAGCTATTAGAAATCTCGAAAAAGAGTAAAAAAGATATAGAAGAAACACAGATATATAGAATTCTACAAAATGTATCAAAATTAATTATCTCATTAAATCTTGTTGATCCAACCTCTGAAAACTTTAAAATTGAAAATTGTCAAACCTTTCATGATATAACAAGATACTGTCATGAAATGGTAATGTATGAAATGTTTACTCTCTGGGATAAATATGACAGTGAAATTCATGCTGTACCATTAATAGCTGGAATTCCCATTGGTGTTTTAGTTCTTGATATTTGCGATGGATTAAAGGAAAATATTAAAAAGGCGACTTTAGATGATATTTTTTCAATACCCTTCAAAGCAATACTAAAAGGGATGACATCTATGAAATGGCCTGACCCACCACCAATTGATACAAAAGGATTTCTTGGAATGATTGCAAACACAGCCACAATTCCTGAAGAACAACTAAGGGAGACTGGGAAAAAAAGTTTCTGCATAGTTACAAAAAATTATATGAATTTTAGCATAAGACTCGGATATCATTTTTCATTAATTGAAGCCTATGCTGGAGATAAAATTAATGATAACTATATAAAATTTTTCTTCAAAGGTGGAGGAGCTGCAATTGATAGAAGATTACGAAGAGTAAAACTTATAACAGAGATATTGAAAAAATTAGGATTTAAGGTAGTAGTAAAAGAAGACGTAATTGATGCCATAATAACAAAATATCCCTCACTTAAAATTGAGAAAAATCTTGAAGTACTGGGAAAACTTACAGCTTATACAAAACAGCTTGATATGGTTTTATTTAATGATTCAGTAGCAGAAATGTTTACTGAAGATTTCATAAGACAACATATCCCTAAGGAATAGAAAGTTTATCCTGCCGATTTAATTTTCTCTTTTAATAACTTGTTTTCTTTACATAAATTTAACCATTTAATTGCCTTTTCTATTGTAAAGAGGATATGCTCTTTTTTAAAAGGTTTGGTTATAAAGTCAAAACCACCTTTTTGCATTGCTTCCATAGCTGATTCAATAGTTCCATAGGCTGTAATGATTATTACAGGTATGTCTTCATCTTTTTTCTTTACTTCCTCTAAAATCTGTAATCCATCAATCCCAGGCATTTTAAGATCCGTTATAACAAGAGAGAAATCATTATCTTTGATTAACTGAACAGCCTCTATTGGATTATTTGTTGTATTAACTTCATAGGGAGTCTTTTCTCTAATAATCATTGAAAGCAATTTCAACATATCTGGTTCATCATCTACTATTAAAATTTTCTCTTTCATATATCCCTCCTAATTTTTTCAATTTCTTTGATTAAAATTAATTGTATAATTAATTATTAATTAATTATTCCTCCATTTTCCTCTTCAGTTACTGGCAATTTAATAACAAAAGTTGTGCCTGTTATCTCAGATTCTTCTTTAGTAGCTGTTTTAAAGGCTATTATTCCATCATGTTTTTCTATTATATTATACGAAATCCATAAACCTAATCCTGTTCCCTTTCCAACCTCTTTTGTTGTAAAGAAAGGTTCAAAAATTCTGTTTCTATACTCCTTTTTGATGCCAGGACCAGTATCAGCAATAAATATTTCTACCCAGTTTTTTTCGTGTCTTGTAGTAATAGTCAATATACCTCCATTTTGCATAGCATATATAGCATTATTAATTATATTAAAGAAAACCTGTTGCAATTCCCCTGCATCACCTTTCACAAAGGGTAAATTATCTTGTAAATTATACACAATTTTTATTTTATTTATAGAAGCGGTATTTTCTAATATTCTCATAACGGTTATAATACACTCATTGATATTTACCAATTCTGCTTTGTGTTCTTTTCTTCGTACAAAACTCAATAGATTTTCAACGCTAATTTTTGCATTCAATGCTTGTTTTTCAATTATTTTTAAAATTTCATATTGTTCAGATTCTTTAGGTGTCTTTTCAAGCAACAAATCAGTAAAACCAAGAATTACAGCTAATGGATTATTTATTTCATGGGCTACACAAGCTCCTAATGTTCCAAGAGATGCTAAAATTTCTAGATAATAACTTTGTTCTTCCATTTTTTTTCTCTCTGTGATATCTCGGGAAATTCCTAAAACTGCATATATTTCCCCCTTTTCATCATGTAACTCTTTTAATCTCGTATTTAACCAAAACTCTTTATTATTAACAATAACTTTATGAGTTAACTGTATCGGTTCTCTCTCCCTAAATACATGTTGTATATTCATAATTAATATTTCTCCCTCAGGAGAAAAAACTTCTGAAACTAATTTACCAACAAGATCTTCTTCTCTTTTAATATTAAAAAAATCTAATCCCTTTTTGTTTAATGAATTTAGAGTATATTTATTATCACAGGTAAAGATTATATCATCCGCATTTTCTATTAGTGATCTGTATCGAATTTCAGATTTTTTAACTAAATTTGCCCATTTAACAATCATTAAAGTTGAAAACCATGCGCCTAATATTATGGAGGATACAATAATAACTTGTAGCAAAATATTTTGAAATTGAATATCGCTTATTGTTCCTTGTATCTCACTTATAGGAGCCACCACAGCAATGCTCCACAATACTCCCTTTTTATTGTCAATTGTAATTGGAGTATAAGCAATTAACTTTTCTATTTCTCCGTATTCACCCCTATGCCAGCCAGAAATATACCAATCTTTACCCTCTTTCCCTTCTAACATGTTCTTTTGCAATTCATTTATTTGTTGAAAAGACATAGTGGGTTCTCTTTGATATCTGGCTTTAAATGCATTTTGACCAATAAAAGTCTTTTCAGGATGATATAGAAATATCCCTTTATTGTCTATAACCCAAGCATAGCCTGTTTTACCTGAATGAATCTTATCTGTGACTTTACTTACTAAATATGTAACATCAATTTTGAAAACTAAGACTCCAGAAAATTTGCCAGTTGCCACAGGATGAGCTTCATCAATAGAAGTTTGCCATACAGGAAAAATCATATCTATAAAGATAGATTGATTATTCGCGAAATATGTATCAGTTAAAATTAATTCTCCTCTATTTTTTTCTGAAACTACCCTTTCTAAAATCTTTCTCTCGATTTCACTTATTTTCAAAACTGTATAACCTGGTTCTTCAGAAATTTTATGGGCTATTTTTTTATTACCGTCAATGTATATGAGATCCATAACACCTAAATATTTAACAGTTGAATATGTTATATTTAACCTATAAACTAATCCTGGAGATTCAAAATATTGAACAGAGGGGGATAAACTTAAAAGTTGAATTTCTCTTTTAATCATATTAATTAGACTCTCTATTTGAGAACTTCCATGTCTGGCAAGAATTAATTGTTGTTCATTAAAATCTTCTTTAACAGTTTCCACAATTCTTTTGTGGGTTATCATCCCAATAAAAACCACAAAGGAGACAACAATAACTACTGCTATTAACGTAATCAGTTTTAAGTATTTAATATTAAAAAAACTATAATTTTTAATAAAATCTAAAATCTTATCGTTAATTCTTTTAACCAGTTTTTTCATATTATTGAATTTCCTATATTTTTAAAGTCTTTCTAATTAACATTATAATTGATTTCAAGAAAAAATAAAATAAAAAAGCAAAAAAACAATCAAACAAAAAAATATTGTAGTCAAAAAAATCATCTCAATCGCTGTTCTTAAATCAACACCAAAAGTTGTTGCAAAAATCATGCTTAGAATCATTGAAGGAGTTGCAGCCTCAATTATACAAACATTAAGTGGCATTCCTGATAATCCTATTATACTACCAAAAAATAATGCCAACAGAGGAGACAAAACTATTTTAATAAATATTGCTGGCAACAGAAGAGTAATCCTTTGAGGTTGTAATGCTTTTATTGAAAGTCCCACAATTAAAAGCATAAGATAGGTCATATAAATTGAAATTTTGGTAGTTGTATATATGAATTCCTCAGGTAAAGTTATATTCAATTCTCTGAAAATAAAACCGAATATTAAACCCCAAATTGGTGGAATTTTAATAATAGTTTTCAATGAATTTTTTAAATTAAAACTTTTAGCACTACCATATTTCATACAAACTGCCACAGCAACTGTCCATGTAAGAGGTGTGCTTGCTAAAAAATCATAGGTAAATGCATAACTCATGCCCTCTGTTCCATATAGGTTTGTCAAAATAGGCAAACCTATATAAAGAACATTTCCAAAAGCAGAACACATAATAAGAACGCCTATTACCTCAGTTTTGATATTTTTGCTTTGTGCGATCTTTTTATAAATAAACCATGAAATGGTAACACAGCTTAATATTGTAAGATTTGCAACAATTGAAATTTTTAAATGACTTAGACTAAAAGGCATTGTATAGGCTGTTTTAAAACAAACAAAGGGTATAATGTAATAAAAAACAAAATAATTTATTCTATCACGAATAAAATCAATTTTTTCAGGGGTGACACCAATAAATGTAAAAAGAATCCTTAATAACAGCCCGATTATTATAAAAGATAAGATATCAAGGAACATCCAATTTTTCTATGCATATTCATATCTCTTTTTTAACTCATTTAAGTAATAAGGAGCAAAATCATGGTATTCTCTGATTATCATATTCTGAAATTCTATTCTATATTGTCTCAAACTTTTTGCCTCATATATTAAAATCCCCTGTGAGATTATTGAAAAAAGAAGTAAAATTGAAGCAAATTTGTCAGCCATATTTAAGATGCTTATATCTATTTTTATACCATCTTTGAATAAAGTTCTTGAGATAATGTCTTCTACATGACTGATTAGAATTAAAACTTTTTCTTTATTTAAATTAGGAGCAGGCAATATGGCAATGTCTATGTCACTGTCCTTTCTAACTATTCCTCTAACTAAAGAACCATACAAATAAACAGCTTCAAGTCCTGGAATTTTTTCATTTTTTAGGGCTTTTTTTAAATCCTTTATTAACTTTTTCATAGGTTAATTATAACAGTTTCCTTTATATCTTCTCAGCCAATTTCAAAGAGTTTTCAATGCAATCATTTACACTTACACCTCTGTAAGCATTTCCTGTAAGATATAGTCCTGGATATTTTTTTAGTATTTGATCAATTTTTCTGAGCTTTTCTTCATGTCCGAGTTCATACTGTGGAATTGCTCTTCCCCAGCGGAATATTTTTATAAAATTCGGTTCTCCCTTGATTTTAAGAATTTCCTTTAGTTCTGACAAAGCTAAATCAATTAGTTTTTCATCAGGCAATAAAGCAAGCTCTGGTGCTCTTCTTCCCCCGATCATTGTCCTTAAAAGTACATACCCATCAGGAGCTCTGTTTGTAAAAATACTTGAGTCAAAAAGAGCTCCAAGAATCTTTCTTTTCTCTTTATAGGGAACAAGAAAACCATAGAGGTCTGTTCCAAAACCTATCTGATCTGTTTTAAATCCTAAAGCAACAACACTTAAAGGTGGATAGGGAATTGAGTTTAAAATATCCGAAAGCTCTTTATCAAAATCTTTGAGTATTTGAGATGTATCATGGGCTGGACAGGCAAAAATAACTTTTTTTGCTTCAATGGTTTCTCCACTTTCAAGAAATACTCTGTAAATTCCATTTTCATAATTACAACCTATAACTTTTTTACCTTTAATTATTCTTCCTTCAAGTTTGCTTTCAAGGGAATTAATAAGTTCTAACATACCTCCTTTAAAGGACATAAGCACAGTGTCTGGTTGAGCTTGTACACTTTTTCTTTCCTTTTTCAAAGCCAGCAATCCCTTTATAAGTCCTCCATACTTTTTTTCAAGAAAGTAAACCTTTGGGAAACAGCTTTTCATACTCATTCTTGAAGGGTCTCCAGCATATATACCCGTTGACATAGCATCAATAAGTTTTTCATAGAATTCCCTTCCAACTCTTCTACTTACAAACTGTTCCACTGATTCATCTATTTCTTCTTTTTGAGGTACAATGAAGTATTCACGAATCATTCTTATTTTCCCAGAAAAAGAAAGCAATGAAGATAAGAAAAACTTTAAAGGATTGGAAGAGACCTCTTTAAGTTTACCATCAATAAGAATATATCTTTTTTTTGCACTTTCACTTCCTTTTATTGGTTCTATATTTAATTCCTTTGCCAGTGCAATTGTTGATGGCTTGTTACTTAAAAATCCATTAACTCCACCTTCACAAAGAAACCCTGATACTTTTTCAGTGATAATTTTACCACCTGCTTTTTTTTCTGCTTCAATGAGTTTTAAATTGAGTTCAGGATTTCTTTTTAGTAAAAAGTATGCGAGGCTTAATCCTGAAATTCCACCACCTACAATTATTGCTTCTGCATTGTCCATTTAATTATTGCCTCCACCATGTCTTTTATTGTTGATTTTTGAGGAATAATGTCTACTTTATAACCCTTCTCTTCAATTGCCTTTGCAGTTGTATTTCCTAATGCTGCTATTGTTACATCTTTAAGCATTTCTTTTGCATCCTCCTTGAGAATATCAATCAAGTTATTAAAACTTGATGGAGAAGTAAATGTGGCAATCGTAATCTTTCCCTCTCTTAAAAATCTTGCAAGTCTTTTTCCATGATCTGTAGGCTTAACAGTTCTGTATGTAATAGGGGCATCCACTTTTACACCGAGCTTTTGCATATCTTCAATAAAATCTTTCAGTGCAATATCTGAACGGGGATAAAGGATTCGTATAGGCTCATTAATAAAAATATTTTTATCTTCCTTCTGAATACTCAATATGTCATTCTGAGCGAAGTGAAGAATCTCCTCCTTTTTAAGAGATTCCTCGGGACAAGGGCACCCCAAAAAATCATGGACTTTTTGGGGACCCCGACATTGAGTCCCTCGGAATGACAAAGAGGAATAAGAACTATGAATCATTTTTTCTTTAAACAATTTCACCAATGCGGAAGAATTAAACTCGTCAGGAACAATGTCTGCATTTATACCATAGTTTCTTAAACTTTTCGCGGTTTCTTTACCAATGGCACAAATAAGAATATCTTTAAGAGCTCTTACATCTTTAACAAGGATTAAAAATCGTTCAAAAAAGAATGTAACTGCTCTTGGAGATGGAAAAACTATAAAATTGTAACTTTCTATCTCCTTTATTGCACTGTCAAGCTCTGAAAAATCTTCTGGTGGTAAAAAATCTATTGTTGGGAATACAAAAAGCTCTGCTCCCATATCTTCGAGCTTTAGGTAATCTTCAGTTAATTGTCTTGTAATAAGAATTCTATGCCCATGTAAGGGTTTTTTTTCATACCAGTTGAGTTTATCTCTTAATTTTACAACATCACCAATTACAAGAATTGCTGGAGGAGTAATTCTATTCTGTCTTGCAAGCTCTGCTATTTCTGAAATTACTCCTGTAATTACCTTTTGTTCAGGTCTTGTTCCCCATCGAATAATAGCTGAAGGGGTTTGAGGAGTTAACCCTTCCTGTATTAACTTCTCTGTAATAGTGTCAAGATTTTTTACACACATAAGAAAAATCAAAGTTTCAGGAGCATTTGATGCCCTTATATGAGTAAAAATTCTATCCTGTTTTGACAGGTCTTCATTTCCTGTTATTACAGTAAAGGCAGAGGCAACTTTTCTATGGGTTACAGGTATACCTGCATAGGCTGGAACAGCAATAACAGAACTAATTCCTGGAACTATTTCAAAATCTATTCCCTCTTCTGCAAGAATCTCTATCTCTTCCCCTCCTCTCCCAAAAACAAAGGGATCTCCACCTTTAAGTCTACAAACAATTTTGCCTTCCTTTGCCTTTTCAACAAGAACTTTGTTTATCTCATCCTGAGTCATCTCATGATGACCACCTCTTTTACCTGCATAGATAAATTCAGCATCCCTCCTTGCATAAGTTAAAAGTCTTGGATTTATGTGAAAATCATAAACAATACAATCAGCTTGCTGAATTGCTCTAATCCCTTTAATTGTAATTAATCCTGCATCTCCTGGTCCCGCACCAACAAGGTAAACCTTACCCTTGTTCATCTGTCCTCCTTTGATATTTTCTCTTTTATGAAACATTAATAAATTTTAACACATATCTTGTTTTTTAATGTCATATGAAACTAAGCCCATAAATTTGCCGATAGAAATTTCTATTCTTGATGATTCTTTAATTCTGAAGGTATTAGCCCGAAGAATCTCATAATATTAAAAAAATGAGAGCCTTCGGCTTACGCCTCAGGGTGACAATAAAAGTACTATTTTGAAGAGTGACAATAAAAGTGTCATTCTGACCCTGAGCTTAAGCGAAGGGGAAGAATCCCTCTCTTATTCCTTTTTCTGAGAGATTTAATTCGAGGAGTTTACCCCTTCACTTCGTTCAGCGCAGTCTCAAAGTCAAGCAGAAGGGATCAGGACAACGCCTCGAAGTATTTAACCCCACGGAATTACAGTAGAAGAAAAAGACAACCTTTTTCCTATCGGCAATTTCAGGGTGACACATAAAAAATTACAATTTAAACTTATTTTTGTTATAATATAAACCATGTTTATTGGAAAGCCTATTATCTCAGAAGAGCAAATTCAGATGAAGGTAAAAGAGCTTGCGAATAGAATTTCAAGGGATTATTCTCAAAAAGATTTAATTGTCATTGGTATTCTTAAAGGCTCATTTATGTTTTTTTCCGATCTTATAAGGCATATTAAAAGTCCTCTGAAAATTGATTTTCTTATTGCTTCAAGTTATTTGAAAGATAGTTCTTCCGGTGAAGTAAAAATTCATTACTTTCCAAGAGAAAACCTAACTGGTAAAGATGTTCTTCTTGTTGATGATATTATTGATACAGGGATTTCTTTGAATTTTATAAGGGAAAAAATACTTGAAATGAACCCGGCCTCTTTGAGAATTTGTGTTCTTTTGGATAAAAAGGAAAGACGAGTTGTTGATGTTCCCATAGACTATGTTGGTTTTTCTGTTCCTAATAAATTTATTGTTGGATATGGACTTGATTATCAGGAAATGTTTAGAAACATTCCTTATCTAACAATCTTTAAAAAAGAAGCCAAATAATGTATAAGTTAAAAATTATTACTGATTTTGACGCTGCCCATCAGCTAAGGGGTTATAAAGGTAAATGTGAAAATATTCACGGACATAACTGGAAAGTTGAAATAGAGGTTATCGCAGAAAATTTAAATGAAATTGGTATTGCTATTGATTTTAAAGATTTAAAAAAAATATCCGATGAGGTTGTATCTGAATTAGACCATACCTTTATAAATGAAATTCCGCCCTTTAATCAAATAAATCCTTCAAGCGAAAATATAGCAAGATGGATATATCTTAACTTAAAATCAAAATTTGAAAAAGGTCCTGTCAAGCTTTATTCGGTTACAGTATGGGAGTCCGATAATGCTGGAGCAACCTATTTTGAGTGAACTTTATAAATTGGTTCCTCAAATAAATGCTCAATGGGAAATTTATTTTTTAAGAAAACAATCTCATATTATAGAAGGTAAAGACTTAAAAATTGACAGAAAAAAAACTTCCTTTCGGAATTCTTTCTCAATAAGAGTAGTAAAAGATTCAAAAGCTGGATTTGCAAACTGTAGAAGCATTGAAAAAATCCCTGAAGCATTCAATATAGCCTTTGAACTTTCTAAACATTCAGAACCAGATGAATTTATTCATATTCCTCAACCTTCAGAGATAAAACCTCTCAATGTTTTTGATGATAACATAGCAAAAATAAATGGAGCAATTTCAGATTTTTTAATTTCCATGCAAAGAAGTGCCTTTTTTGATAAAAGAATTAAAAAACTTAGAAATGCAGAAATTAATGTGTCTACCTATGAAATAGGTATAATAAATTCAGAGGGCTTAGCGATATCCAATCCTTTTACTTCAATATCTGCTCATATAATTTCTATAGCAGAAGAAGAAAATTCACAAATGGGTTGGGCATACAGAGCAGAGAGATTTCTGAAAAATATTAATTTTGAAGAAATTGGTAAAGAAGCATCCAAAAAAGCCCTAATGTTGCTTAATCCTCAAAAAATATCACCCTTTAAAGGCTGGATACTCTTAGAACCCTCTGTTGCATCAGAATTTCTCGAACTTATCTGTCAATCTCTTTCAGCAGAAAATTTTCAATTAGGCAAGTCAATATTCATAAATAAAATGAATGAAATTGTAATGAATGAGGCTTTAGATATAATTGACAATGGTGTAATTCCTGAAAGATTTGGTTCGACCCCTTTCGATGCTGAAGGAGTTCCTACCAATAAAAAGACTCTTATTGAAAAAGGAGTATTAAAGTCCCTGATGCATAACTCCTATACAGCAAGAAGATGGGGGATGAAGAATTCAACAGGAAATGCAATAAGAACTGAAAGGGGAATTTCAGTAGGTCCAACTAATCTTTATATTGAAAGTAATCTTCCTCAAAGTTCCTTTAATGATTTATTGAAATTCATTGATAAAGGAATTTATATCTTAGAAGTGATGGGAATGCATACTGCCAATCCTGTAAGTGGAGATTTTTCAGTTGGTATAGCTGGTGTATATATAGAAAAGGGTGAATTAAAATATCCTGTAAAAGAAGCTATAATTTCCGGAAATGTTTCACAAATATTTAAAAATATTAAAGCTTTAGGACAAGATTTAACCTTTTATAGAAATATTGGCACACCAACCCTTCTTGTTGAAGGGATAGATATATCAGGTTAAAGGAGGAAGTTGATGGATTATCTTTTAACAGAAGACCAGAAAATGATAAAGGATTTAACAAGACAAATCGCTGAAGAACATGTTCTTCCTGTGAGAGCTGAACTTGATGAAACAGGAGATTTTCCATGGGAAATTATGAAAATTTTAGCACAGGCTGACATGTTTAGAGTTTTTATTCCCGAAGAATACGGAGGACTTGGTACAGGAGCATTAGAATTATGTTTAGTTGTTGAAGAATTATCCCGTGTATGCCTTGGTGTCTCAACAACCTATGCAGCAAATGCATTGGGAACCTATCCAATACTTCTTTTTGGAACGGAAGAACAAAAGAAAAAATATCTTCCAGATATTGCCGATGGTAAAAAACTTGTTGCCTTTGCCCTTACTGAGCCAAATGCAGGAAGTGATGCTGGAGGAATTCAAACAACAGCTGTAAAAGATGGAGATTATTACATTCTAAATGGAAGGAAACAGTGGATTACAAATGGTGGCGAAGCCGAGATTTACACTGTTATAGCATTAACTGATAAATCAAAGGGGGCTCGTGGAGCATCTGCTTTTATCCTTGAAAAGGGAACTCCCGGATTCAGTTTTGGCAAAAAAGAAAACAAAATGGGAATCAGAGCTTCTGCAACAAGGGAATTAATCTTTGAGGACTGTCGAATCCCTAAGGAAAATATTTTGGGGAAAGAGGGTATGGGATTCATAGTAGCTATGAAAACCCTTGATCAGTCTCGTGTAGGAGTAGGTGCTCAGGGAGTAGGAGTTGCTCAGGGTGCCTTCGAAGAAGCAGCAAAGTTTGCAAAACAAAGAATTCAATTTGGACAACCAGTAATAAGTTTTCAAGCTGTGCAACACATGCTTGCAGATATGGCAATTCAGATTGAGGCAGCAAGAGCTATTGTATATTCTGTAGCAAGATATATTGACAGTGGTGCAAAGGATATTACAAAAGCTTCTGCAATGGCAAAAACCTTTGCTACAGATG
>Ga0272449_1000684_pt1 | contig 38798 bp, 21 predicted proteins | sample YNPCB0241_FD_198679 | JGI IMG/M metagenome (GOLD analysis project Ga0272449, IMG submission 198679) | Hot spring sediment microbial communities from Yellowstone National Park, WY, United States - YNP-CB-024-1 | ecosystem: Environmental > Aquatic > Thermal springs > Hot (42-90C) > Sediment...
TACTTGCAGATTGCTGTGTAGCAAAAGTAGCACATGGTTACCGAGAGGTCTAAACTCGACCAACTTTTGGGGTGGATAGAACCTTGTGCTTCCGGCGGGGGGAGTGCAAAGTGTTTCCACGTTGGCCGGCGTGAGACGATGTTTTCCCGAGGCGTTGGTGACAAGAACCGCTAATTGCCCACATATGGGGTATGTAGTTAGTGGCCACGAGAGGGGTAAACCGCTCGATCCCCGTCAGAGGGAGCAATCCCGGCTCTGATTCCCACACTTGGAGATAACCACATACAACAAATGGAGGTATTCCGGCAGAGTCTCACCATACCTGGGGGAACTGTTGGGCCGGTGCGGCTCCTAGTAAGGTGATGGCCGGCAAAGGGGAGTATCGATCTGTTACTTCCCAGTTTTTCGGGAGTTATGACACAAATGCTCTGCTCCATTAGGGTGGTGCCGTCCGGAAAAATCTCCTTTACAGCTGAAGCTGGGATCAGGGCAACCCCCGGATTTCACAACTCTATAACATCTAAGGAATTACCGCTTCCCTCTGGGGTGGAACATGGGTTCGGCACATTATCAGAGGGAGGTGGCTCGTGCATTCTTTTGCCAAGGGGAGTTTGGAGGCAGACAAACCTCACCTGCGGATTGGTCCTAGGAGGCCACGGGCGGCCTCGATCGGGGGACACTGAATGCCGGCTATCCCGACATTCCTGAGGGAAACTTTGAAAAATCTCAAACGTGAAAGGCTACGGCCCAACTGTTGGATATTTTCTCGAGGAATTTGGCCACATATTGTGGGTTAGAAAAATGATGACTTTAGTGAGGAATTATGCAGAGCCTCCCACGATCTTTTCTTCTCCGCGGCGTTCGTTTTCCGCCTCCGCGAACGTTTAGCGTCGTTGCCTTACCAGGCGGAAGGAATTTCATTCCACGGCGGAGATATCCCCTGTGTGGGGAAGTATGTCTCTCCCTCTTTGTACCATAGCTTGCTTGTTCCCGCTGCGGGAAGCCCGTTTTGTTTACCCAGATCTGTAGTTGTTCCACCATCTGGAGCAATTCCGTCGACCGTTAGCTCTAAATCTCGGAAACATTGCATGTTACGGCTTTGCTTGGTGCAAAATTCGGCGGAAAGGGGAGAATGTCGTAACGTCGACACCCATTAAGGAGTGCCGACGAACTCACCACGATGGAAAAAGAGTTGCAAGTTTAAGATTTTCAGTGCTTCCGGACTTTCGGAGGGAAACAGAACTACTATTGACCCACCCTCATGTGCTCCCTTAGACTCCTGCCAGCCTTAAGCAGATCCGGGCGTTGGTGGACCAGATCCACAAATTTGGCGGACGGTTTGCCCGGCAGGAAAAGGGCACTCCTTTATCTGGAGGGCTCAGGGCTGGTTCATAACAGAAGCTTGCCCCCAACGTCGTGGTGGCGAGCTCACACGGCAGATCACACAGGCCGCGTCAATGGGAACAACTACAAACGGGTTGCTAGGAAACCCTTTCTGAGGCTGGGCGTAAGGTCGGTAGGTTGTGGGATGAGGGGCTTAGTTTTGGTGGAGGATCTTTGTCGGCACATGCGGAGCTGGGATTCCTCCGCTGGCGGTCTTATCGACGAAGTAAACATTTTGTAACTAAACGTTTTCCAAACAGTAAGCACGTTTTAACAGTGAGAATTTTTTATTTGAGGGGCACAGTGCGGTTTTTATTTATTTGAAGGGTCACGATCTGGGCGGGAAGAGACACCTCCTGGACTAAAGCCCTCGAACGCTCTCCAGGTTTTGCGAATCAAACTGGAATTTTTGCGGATCAAAAGGGATTTCAGCTTATCGGCTTGTAAATTGGGGAACGGAAGAGCCCCGGCGGCTTTGAACGAACTTCATGGAGGGGAGGCATGCTTGGCAATATTTCACGGAGGAGACAAAATTCCCACCCTGTTCAAGAAGCGGTAAAGGTCTCTCATCGATCCGCAATCCGCAAGGACGTAATACCATTAGTTCGTGGGGTTGGCCTCTGGGCAGGGCTGATCTGTGTGTCCGTGATTTTGCTTGCATTTTGTCTGTGGGTAAAGACCCAGTGGTTGGAAGAGAAGGTGCTGGCCCAAGGACTTTCGCCGAGGGGTAGCGGAAGCCAGGTAGCACCGCTTCCGCCCTCGGGTGGGGCCCGGGCAGCAAGCTCTGCATCCTCGGCCCAGGGACAACGGGACGGCCATGTACATCAATCCACCGGGGGGCGAACACCTGCCACCCCTAAGTCCTTCGACCCTCAGGGACCAGCCCGCGAACGGGCGGCAGCTCGTGCCCAGGCTCTTCCTAAGGTAGTTGCGGTGGTCAACGGTGAAGAGATTTCTCGCGAAGATCTGGCTCGTGCTTGCCTGCGGCAGTTCGGCGAGTCCGTCTTAGAGATTCTGGTGAACAAAAAGCTAATAGCCCAGGAATGTGCCCGACGTGGAATCACTATCACCGAAGCCGAGGTTTGGGCGGAGATTGATGCCACAGCTTCCCGCTTCAACTTAAGTCGCGACCAGCTTTTTAAAATGCTCCGCGAAGAGCGTGCGATCGACCCCGACCGGTATGCTGAGGATATCATTTGGCCCATTGTGGCTATCCGTCGACTGGCTGGTGAACGGCTCCAGATCAGTCAAGAAGAACTCCTGCGGGAGTATGAAAGCCGGTATGGCGAAGCGATCCGAGCACGGATGATCGTCTGCAACGACCGTGCGACCGCTGAAAAGATTCGCCAGGAAGCTTTGGCCGATCCCGATCGTTTTGGGCAGCTGGCTCGTCAGCACTCTGTGGATCCGTCTACTGCAAGTTTGGATGGGTTGATTCAACCGATCCGGCGGCACCTCGGCCCCAAGGAGATCGAGGAAGCTGCTTTCAACTTGCCGGACGGCGGTATTTCGGAAGTTATTCCCGTAATGGATCAATTTGTCATCATCAAACGCGAGGGCCGAATTCCCCCGAGCAGTGTCCCCTTCGAACAGGTCCGGATGCGACTTGTCGAGATGGTCCGAGACCGAAAAATCCGCGAGGTGGGGGTAGAAATCTTTCGTGAGCTGCAAGATTCAGCCAAGATTGTCAACGTGTGGAACAATCCGGAACTCAGTCGCCAAATGCCGGGTGTGGCGGCTGTCGTCAATGGTGAGCAAATCAGCATGCGGGAGTTGGCCGAGGCCTGTTTGGACCGGTATGGGGAGGAGGTTTTGGAAGGCCTCATTGAGCAAAGGCTGATCGTTCAAGCCCTGCGGCGAGCCAATCTTGACGTCTCAAATGAGGAGATCGATGCCGAGATTGCTCGGGCGGCAGCTTCCATGCTGCCTCCCAAGCCCGACGGAAAACCCGATGTGGAAAAATGGCTTGCCCTTTGTAAAGAGCAAATGGACATCGATGAAGAGACCTACCGTTCGGAGGTCGTTTGGAGAGCCGTGGCCCTTCGCAAACTGGTGGCAAACCGGGTGAAAGTGACCGAAGAGGATCTCCAGAAGGGTTACGAGGCCAACTACGGTCCGCGGGTCCGAGCCCTGGCGATCGTCCTGGACGACTTGCGGCGGGCTCAGCGGGTGTGGGAGCTGGCACGGGCAAATCCCACTAAGGAGTATTTCGGCCAATTGGCTGCTGAGTATTCCATCGATCCTGCCGCCCGTACCCTTCGCGGGGAAATCCCTCCGATCCAAAAGCACGGAGGCCAACCGGTCCTTGAACAGGAGGCTTTCCGCCTCAAACCAGGCGAGCTATCCGGAATTATTGATATCGGCGGGGGCAAATACGTCATCCTCCTTTGCGAGGGGCAAACAAAGCCCGTCGATGTGGACTTTCAATCTGTCCGCGACGTGTTGTACGAGGACATCTACGAGAAAAAAATGCGTGCGGAGATGTCCCGGTTCTTCGACCAGCTGAAGGAGCAAGCTAGTATTGCCAATTTTCTTACGGGAACTCGGAAGGAGCCGCAGGCGGCTGCTTCCACCGCTCTAACTCCTGTCCAAAGGTTTACGCCACTTCCTCCTCGTCGTTAATCCGAAAAGTTGCCAAAGATTGTACGGTCCACCGGGAGCAAGCCAACCCCAAAGTCACTTTGCCCAGCTGTGAAAGCTGGCATCTTGGGGACGGAAATGCACGGAATGGAGCTAATCCCGAGGAGGTGACTTTTTCCTTCCCTTCGTTTGAGGGTGTATCCGCTAAGCTTGTGATCTTCTTCGGAAGGCCTCGGAACCGGGCTGGGTTTTGGGTGGGATGCTCTGTGCCGGGGGCAGCAGTTCGGCAATATCGGCACGTTCTACGGCCCCGCCGTCTTTGGTGACGCCCATATCCTCTCTGGCAGGGGGCTGGGGCACTTCCCCGAGGCCGAGTGGTCCTTGAATCTTCTCGCCACTGTGATATCTCCAAGATGTCTCCAAAGCGAGGACCCAATTTGCCGACCATCGTCGGCCACCGTTTGGGTCGGTGCACATGCCCGCTTGAACTGTTCAAACACTCCGCAATCTTTTGATTTTCCCAGAGCCCATGCCCGCGGCTGTGGATGCTTACTCGAGGGAAATTCCGGGTGGAGTTCCTAGACGGTCGCCCTCCTTAATTCGGTAGCCCCGCAAGAATTCGGCAGCGGTCTGCACGTTCCGGCCCTCCGGCTGTATTTCCAAGATGGCCAATGCCCCTTCGCCTGTACTTACCTGAAGCTGATCCTTTTCCGCAGCCAGGACTGTTCCCGGGAGCGTTGACGCCTGGGTTTGAGGAAGCACTGCGACTCGATGAATGATCAGCCGCAAAGGCGGCCGATCGTCACGAAGCCAAAAAGTAAACGCTCTTGGCCAAGGAGACATGGCCCGGACTTGATTTTTGATAGCCAGAGCGGGCCGGGACCAGTCAATGAGCCCGTGGATTTTCTTAAGCCGCGGAGCCCGGGATGCCAGCCGCGGATCTTGCGGAATCGGCTGGGCTTCTCCACGGGCAAGAAGCTCTATCGCGTGCGGCAGAACCTCGGCTCCCAATTGGGATAGCCGCACTTCTAATTCCCCAGCGGTTTCTTCCGGGTCAATGTGAAGAGAAGCTTGAGCAATCACCGGTCCTGCATCGACCTCGGGGGTCATATGGATCACGCTAACACCGGTCTCTGTTTCGCCGTGGTAAATGGCCCAGGGAATAGGAGCAGCTCCTCGGTATTTGGGGAGGAGAGAAGCGTGAAGGTTCACACCCCCCAGCGGAGCCAAGGCAAGTGTGGCAGCAGAAAGGATCTGCCCGTAATCGCTAAGGACCAAAAGATCCGGGGAGAGGCTCCGGATTTGTTCGTGGGCCTCCGCAGCATTGATCTGAGGAAATTCCAAAACCCGTAGGCCCTTCGATTCCGCAAATTGCCGGGCAGGCGTAGGAATCAGGACACCTTTTGTCCCGGGCTTCGCAGGTGAGGTGACCAGCCCCACTACCTGGTAACGCCCAGAGCAGAGCCGCTCGAAAGCAGGGATCCCAAAAGGTCCACTTCCAATAAGAAGTAACCGCACACTTCAACTCCTTCCATGTTTTTCCTTGTAGGCTTTTGGCCGATCTATTGTGCCTCGCTTTTCCCAAACAGGGTTCTTTGTTCGGAAGTCAGTGGTCTTCCGTCCATTTCCCCCGGCAGCTCTTCCTAGTATCACTTCGTTGTTTGGAGTGTTGGCCGGGGATAGGCCCTCGGGGCGGAATCCGCCTCAACACACCTCATGCACAGGGGCACAAGCCGGAGGGTATCCGTGATTGTACCAGAGCACGTGGTTTTAATCCCTAGGCCCCGCTTAACAAGATTTTCTCCTTAGCAGTCGCGGGATGCCAAGACAAGGCGAAAGGACCTAAGGCCGGGAAAGCTGCACCGCCGGTTGTTCTTTACCTACGACTTTCGGCCCGAAGGCACACGAGACCCAGGCAGGACGAACCTCCGCTTACCCGGAGGTGCTGCCTGAGAAACCGGAGCCGCAAAGATGCCTAAAGTTTCTGGGAAACAGAGGACCGATGCGGATCCTTCCTGGTCGGTTGGACGCAACCCCCAAGCCATTTAGCGATGTGGTCTCGGGGACACAACACGGATCGCGGATTGTAGGGCAATCTTGTTTGGGGTCCCTAAAATTTTAAGGATTCCGTTCCAGGACGTGGAAAAATCGGACGGTTAAACAGGGATGGAACCGCCGTCAGCACTCCCAACCGCGGACCTTACGCGGCACATTTTCCTTTGAGGGGGAAGATCCGGTTTATGGTGCGAGGTGGGCCCGCTACATAGAATATCGTTGATGGGCCCCGGAAACCGGGCCGTTGGTAGTCCAATTTTTGGATTTGCCGTGTTGGGCTAGGGGTTAAGGAGAGGCTTGGAGAACGGAAAATTCCAGGAAGTTGCGGGCGAAAGCTCGCGTGTATGTGAGGATCGCATCTTTCAAGGGTGGCAGGGGTTTGAGATTTAAGTTTGCTATCCGGACTAGAAAGAGCAGTTAGCGTTATATAGCTTTCGAGCAGTGCGGGCTCGAGGAACAAGTTTCGCCTTCGTCGGAGGAAAAGGGCTTTGTTTACAAATAACGGCCGACAACTGCAATTGATCTACTACCCGCATCCCACACTTCGCCACCGATCGAAACCGCTGCGTAGGGTAGATGCGGAGCTACGTCGGATGGTGGCCGAGATGTTCGAGGTCATGTACCAAAGTGACGGGATCGGCTTGGCTGCCAATCAGGTGAATCTCCCTTATCGGCTGTTTGTGATGAATGTGGAGGCCGATCCGGCGGTTAAGGAAGCCGAGATGGTCTTCATTAATCCCGTCATAAAACGGCGAAAGGGACAGGTGGAAGAAAGCGAGGGATGTCTTAGTCTGCCAGGAATTCGGGCTCCGGTGGTTCGGGCAGAAGAAATCATCGTGCAAGCCTATAACCTGGCGGGAGAAGAGGTGAAGTTTCGAGCTTCCGGCCTGGCTGCCCGAGCGGTCCAGCATGAAGTTGACCATTTGGATGGGATCCTTTTTATCGATCGACTTTCGCCTGAGCTGTACGAGGAGATCGAGCCGCGACTGCGGGAGTTGGAACGGGAATTTCAGCAGAAACGTTCTGCCGGAGAAATTGCCAGCGATGCGGAGATCGCCGCTCGCTTGGCCGAGCTCGAAGCAGCCCGCACGTGAATTTCTTTTCAAGATGGTGGAAGTTGCTATTTCTCCACCGTAGTGGTAGCTTTTTTGGCCAGGGGCCTGGCCGGTTCATGGGGCTCACCACCCGATCCGGTCAACCGAGCAGAACGAATTTTGAGCATTTTTCCTTGTCTCCGGGAGGCATGTTATGAGTGAAAAGGATTGGTGCCGACACCACGGGTTCGATCGTCGAGGGTTTTTAGAGGTGATGACCGCAGGGATGGGGATGGCCGGCAGTTGGCTGGGAACGAGCCAGTTGTCAGCGGCACATCAGGCCGCGGACCAGCTGGTAGCCCCCAGGGGCGGCCGGGGGATCAAGTTAGGTTTGGTCGGTCAAGGTGGTCGCGGCCGGTGGATTGCTCGACTATTTCAAAAACATGGTGGCTACCAGATCACCGCGGTGGCTGACTATTTTCCTGAAGTAGCGGAGGCTGCTGCTCAAGAATTCGGTGTCGAAAAGAAATATTGCTTCTCCGGTCTGAAGGGTTACCAAAAGGTGCTCGACAGCGGCGTGGAGGCCGTCGTGCTAAAAACCCCGCCATGTTTCTTCCCCGAACATGCCAAGGCGGCCGTAGAGGCCGGGGTACATGTGTATATGGCCAAGCCTGTTGCCGTGGATGTGCCCGGCTGTTTGACCATTCAGGAAGCCGCTCAGCAGGCCACACGAAAAAACCGCGTCTTCTTTGTTGATTATCAGATGCCAACCGATCCAGTTAATCAGAAGGTGGCGGAGTTTATCCGGAGCGGACAACTTGGGCCTTTGGCCCGGGTGACCACGGTGGGCATTAGCGGTGGGCATTCCGATCCACCGAGGACCGAAACTCTTGCCAGCCGATTACGCGGACTTATCTGGGACAACGACATTCCTTTGGGGGGCGGATATATCGTCTCGTTCGATATTCATGCGATTGACGTAGCGGTGTGGGTGTTGGGTCGAACACCCACCGCCGCCCAGGGGGCATGCCGGATCGTTCGCCCGGAACCTCGCGGCGGCGATAGCCCCGATGTCTTCTCGGTGATTTTCGAGTATGAAGATGGGCTACTTCATGACCACTGGAGTCAGCATCTGCCCAACCGTACGCCGGGTGAACTAAGTTTCAAAGTATTTAGCTACACCGGGCATGCGGTGATCAACTACTGGGGCAATTCGGCATACGAGATTCGGGGAGAAAAGCGATTTGAGGGGGCCGTCGAGAACCTTTATGAAGCCGGTGCGGTGCGAAATATCGCCGATTTTTACAGAGCTGTGCTCGAGGGGCCCTATGACAATCTCACCGTGCCCCGAGCGGTCTCCGGATGTTTGACCTGCATTTTGGGGCGAGAAGCGTGCTTGCGGGGTCGACGCGTCACCATGGCAGAACTATTGGCTGAGAAACGGAAGCTCCCGCTCGACCTAACTGGTCTGGTGGAATAAGGTTTGAAGGGCTTCTTTCGCCTCCCGGAAGCATCCGTTTTCCCGGGCTATCTGTTAATGCTTGCGATCTTAACAGATAGTAAAAGTTCCGCTTGCGGTCATGCGTGTGCGGCTTTTTCCCAAAGGCGAGTACCTCTCCTCAGGCAAGCTAGCTCACCGTTGTGCTATGCCGCCGCGATTTGAAGGGCTTAGAGAATTTGCGATTGTGACTCGCTCACGACATGCGATAGACCCTGCCTGCGGAGGGAACCCCTATGAGAATTCCCCGTGAAACTTCACTGCTCGCGTTATTCACCCTTGCGTCAGCGTGGCAGACGTATGCTGGTGTGGAGTTGGTTAGGGAAGGTCGGGCCGTATCCGATATTGTGATTGCTCCGGATGCGAACCAGTCGGTGAGGCTGGCAGCCCTAGATCTTCAAAAGCATATCAAGCTGATGTCTGGGGCGGAGTTACCGATCGTCCACTCGCCGACACCGGGGCTACTCAGCCACGTGTACGTGGGGGAAAGTGAGTTCACGCGGAAGCTGGGTTTCAAGCCATTTCCTTTTACTACCAGCGGTTTGGAGATCCTGGCGAAGAAAGATTACGTGATTTTGGTTGGTCCGGACAAGTTGCGTGCACCCTGCCCTTATTACCAAACGGCTGCGGATACGATCTATCTTAGCGGAAGCGTGATTTTGGGAAAAATTCCTCCTAAGCCGGAGGGTTTTCCTTCTCCTGGCTTAAAAAAATGGCAAGAGTTTTGCGGCTACAAATTTACGACAGAGCATCTGTGTGACCACCTCGGCGAACTGAATGAGCCGTTGGGTATCCATACCAATGACGACACCGGAACCTGGTATGCGGTGGCAGAACTGTTGGAGCAATTGGGTGTGCGTTGGTACATGCCCTACGAAGATGGTACGGTCATTCCGGAGAAGCATACCATTACAATTCCGGAACAACACGTCGTGAAACAGGCGAAATTCGATCGTCGCGAGTGGTGCTATTACCGTGCCATGCGGGCCGACGCGGAGGGGATTGCTTGGCTGAAACGGCTGAAGGCCGGTAATTACAACACGATCCTTTACAACCATACCACTTACGCCATCTACAGCTCCCTGGAGCAGCAGCAATTGCATCCGGAGTGGTTGGCGTGCGGAAGCGACGGCAAGCCTTACCTTGGGTATCCTCCAGGCCGGGGCATGCCGCGGTATACGGACCCGGGTTTTCGCCGAGCTGCCGTAGTGTATATGCAGAAGGTTTTTGATACATTTCCTGACCTTTATGCCATGGCCGTCGGTCCCCCGGATGGTGGCATAAAGATGGACGCCCGCGACCTGGACTTGTACGGGGGGCCCACGGACAGTGAGGAGCAGAAAGCATCTAACTATGTGTGGGACTTCCATGTCTTTCTTGCAAGGGAACTTAAGAAGTCACATCCCGGCAAGTATTTGCTTTATATGAGTGGCTACGGGGCGATGCTTGTGCCGACCAATATCGAGGAATTTCCCGACAACCTGATTGTGCCGCTTCGAGGTTACAGCCCTGCCTTACGGGTCCTAAAGAGCGAGGCGGAGGCTTTGCGCGCGGCCTGGCAAGAATGGCGCGCAGTGATGAAAGAACCCCGCCGATCGCCTGTATGGAACTACTTTCTTTGGTATCGGACCCCTTCTCACCCCCGTTGCCCGGTCATCTTTACGGAGTCGCTTCAGGAAGAGATGCAAGAGCTCCTTCCCATCTGTGATGGGAAGTTCCTTGAGATTCAACCGGCTTTGGTGGAAACTCCAAGCGGTGGCAAAGAGTGGCGGCTCAATACCCCAGGACTCATCCATCTGATGGTGTACTGGCAAAATAAGCTCTTTTGGGATCCCGACATGGACCGGCAGAAAATGCTGGAGGAATATTACACGCTCTTTTTCGGACCTGCGGCAGCGGAGATGCAGGAATTCGTGGAATTCGCTGAATCCGTCTGGTGCCGGCAGGAGTCGCGGAGCATCACTCGAACGGGTGGATTTTTGAAGGAAGCCGATGTGGACCGGTTTTTTGAGATCCTTGGCCGAGCCCGAGCCAAGGCCGGGAAGGGGAGCGTCTACGACCGGCGGATCGCGCGGATTGAGGAGGAGATGAAACCCCTGAAACTGCTCTTTCCGAATCTAAAGCGGACGGGACCACTTGTGCGAGCATACCCCGTGGATGTCACCTGGCCGGGGTTGGATGGAGATGTGGGCAAATACCGCTACGGTTGGATCACTCTTCACGACAACACGACGGGTGAGCCACCGCCGCGGGAGGTACCGCCCACACGGGCAGCTCTGGCCATGAGCCGGGATAAGTCGGCACTTATTGTGGCCGTGATCTGTCCGGAAAGTAGGATGGATCAGCTCAAAGCAGACTGTGAGACCAACGATGATCCGAGTATCTTTGATGACGATTTGATTGAAGTGTATATCTGCACGCCGGAGCGATCTTATTTCAGGATTGCCGTCAATGCCAACGGGGCCGTCTGGGATGAATCCACCGACGTGTCGATCCTCGAGCGTACCACCCAGCCCCTCTTGTGGAACCCAGGAACCAAGGCGGTGGTGCAAAAGTTCGAGGACCGGTGGACGGCGGAAATTTTCATCCCCACCAAGGACTTCGGCGAGATCGGGCCTTCTGAAACATTTCCGTGGGGTATTCAGGTGGTCCGGACTCGGCTTACGGGCGGCAAACGCGAGGCTTGGTCCCTCGCACCTACCGGCGGTCCCTATGAGGCGGTGAACTGCTGGGGAAATCTTTGGATCAGGCCCTGGTAGTCGCAAACGGCTTGCCGGGGAATTGAAGCTCAGGTTATCTTGTCCGAGTTGGCTCGCGTGGACTTTGGCGTTGCTGAGGGACTGTCCTGAAATTAGCGAGAGTCTCCGGACTTGGAGTGCCTAGCCGTTCTTTCCGGAGCGTTTGGGTAGCACGTGGCTCAGAGATTTACATTTGTCGACAGAGAGCCTATCCCAGCCCGATGTGCCCTATTTTTTGGGCCATGACAACTTACGGCTGATTTGCCTTTTGCCCAGTTCCCACTTTAGCAGAACCCGCACCCCACGACGGCCTTATAAGGGCTGGCAAAACTTTGCGAAAAATTTCTCTCGACCGGTCAACAAGGGCCGCTTTGCTAATTTGAAGACAGACTCTGAGACCGGATTAAACCCGATTCGCTGAGATCTCGCTGGTACGAACCTGTTCCGTGTGTAGGGGCAAAACAGTCTGCCCCATTTCCCCCGCGGCAAGAAGGTGTCTTTCAACGCCACCGGGTTAGGTGGTTTCCTTGCCGCCTGTGGTGTGAACCTTCGCCCGCTTGTTGACGGAAATTTGAATATTGGGCTGGTGAGAAGTCACCGAGGGATGGCGGCTTGCGGGCGTAGAGACTCATTAGTTCGCTTTCCTCACGCTGGCAGAAGGTGAGGAAAAACCAACAGGGATGAATGAGAGTGACCGGGCATTTTGGTTTTGCCGCTTGTCCGGCCAGCCAGGTGGAACGACGGCCCAGTCTTTTCCGCCAGAAAGGAGGAACTGAGTCCCATCCGCGGGCAATCGGAGGCGGGCTGGGCTCTCCTGCTGGGGAAAGGCAAACTGGTTTTGCTCGAGGGAAGTGTCGCCAAAGCCGCTTTGAGCCGATTTTTTGGCCATTTGGGCATGCGAGAGTCCGGGCTGAGCTGACTCGAAAATGAGATATGGGCGTGTTGTTCCCCTTTTCTTTCCTGTTCCCTTCGGGGACTTTTCTTCGGGTGGAATGATCGTTACTATCTGTTGAATCTCTGAAAACCTCGTTTGGAGTGCGTAAGCAGTGCGTCATTACCACAATTGGCAGCCAAACAATTTGCCAAGCAAGTGATGCGCTCCGCGGAGGTTTTCGATGCATTGAAGGATTTGGAGTTTCCATCGCCGAGTTTGAAGCAATCCTTGTGGGTTGGATTGGCACGAGGTGATTCAGGCTAGAGAAGCACGATGTTCCTAACGGTGCGTCGGAAAGAGGCGAGGGTTTCTTGGCGGGGGTCGATTGGTTTCCCAGGGCCGGTTTCATGCCCGGACACCCAGGGGCGGATGGACTGCAGGGGGGTGCCCTCGGGTAAGCTGGGCCGACTAAACTGGTGTGTTGAGCCAAACGGGGTAGTTGCGTTAGCAAAACTACGAGGCCACCATACGCGATTTCGTTTTGGTTGGGTCCTAACCGAGCAGTATCCTGGCCTGTAAAATTTATGGGAGCTTGGGAGTGCACCTCGATCCGCGGACCGTTCCCGATTGGCAAATTGCGGCGGCGGCAGAACGCCACATGAAAACCTGTTACCAGCTGGCGGAAGAGCTCGGGCTGGAGAGAGAGGAGTTAATTCCTTTCGGCCATTATATCGCGAAGGTGGATTACCGGCGGGTATTGGAGCGGCTAGCCCACCGACCCGACGGCAAATTCATCGAGATCACGGCCATCACACCTACCCCTTTGGGTGAAGGGAAGTCCACCACAACCATCGGTCTTCTTCAAGGTCTGGGAAAACGGGGTAAACGGGTGGTGGCATGTATTCGCCAGCCGTCCGGCGGACCGACGATGAACATCAAAGGGTCCGCAGGCGGCGGCGGATTGTCCCAAATCATCCCTTTGGCCGACTTTTCGCTAGGGTTGACCGGCGACATCAACGCCGTGATGAATGCTCACAATTTGGCGATGGTTGCCCTCACCGCCCGGCTTCAGCACGAGCGAAACTACGGCGATGCTTATCTTGAGAAGATTGGCTTGCGGCGGCTCGATATCGACCCAACCAATGTCCAGCTCGGATGGGTGATCGACTTTTGCGCGCAAGCCTTGCGGAACATTATCATCGGCTTAGGCGGGAAGATGGACGGATATCTGATGCAGAGCAAGTTCCACATTGCTCCCGCTTCTGAGGTAATGGCCATTCTGTCCATCTTCCGGGATCTGCGGGACCTGCGGGAACGGATTGGTCAAATCATCGTGGCTTACGACAAGCGGGGTAATCCGGTGACAACAGAGGACCTAGAAGTTGCCGGAGCGATGACGGCTTGGCTTCGCTATGCGATCTTTCCGAATATGTTGCAATCCCTAGAAGGCCAACCGTGTTTTGTCCACGCCGGACCATTTGCGAATATCGCCTTGGGGCAATCGTCCATTGTCGCAGATTTGATGTGCCTAAAGCTTGCCGATTACCACATTACGGAATCTGGCTTCGGGGCGGACATTGGTTTCGAGAAGTTCTGGAACGTGAAGTGTCGACTCATGCAAAAGGTCCCCCAGGTTTCAGTGATCACTTGTACGGTTAGGGGACTGAAGCACCATGGAGTGCGGGCTGGGGCACCCTTGTGCCTGCCCGGCAAGCCGATTCCGAAGGAATACTACCAGGAAAACCTGGCTTGGCTTGAGGCCGGGCTGGAGAACCTGATTCATCATATTGGCATTGTAAAAAAATCTGGAGTTCGGCCTGTGGTGTGCATCAACCGTTTCCAGACGGATACTGAGCGGGAGCTGGCGATGGTTCGCCGGGCCGCGGAGGCAGCCGGGGCTCGGTGTGCAGTATCGGAGCATTGGCTCAAAGGGGGCGAAGGGGCTCTGGAACTGGCCGATGCCGTCTTAGATGCCTGCAACGAACCCGTCCATTTCCGGTATCTTTACGAGGATCAAACCCCCTTGCGGGAGCGGATCGAGCGGATTGCTCGAGAAGTCTATGGTGCGGACGGAGTCGCCTATTCTCCCGAGGCGGAGGAGAAGCTCCGTCAAATTGAGGCGGATCCGCGATTCCGCGATTTTGCCACTGTAATGGTAAAGACCCAGCATAGCCTCAGTCACGACCCTTCACGCAAAGGGGTGCCAAAAGGCTGGGTTTTGCCGATTCAAGACTTCCTCATTTTCGGCGGCGCGCGGTTTATCTGTCCGGTCGCGGGAAGCCTTTCCTTGATGCCGGGGACCGGCTCCGATCCGGCCTTCCGGCGGATCGATGTGGATGTAGAAACCGGCGAGGTTCGCGGATTGTTCTGAATGTAGAAGTTTTTGTTAGAGATAGACCCCGATTTTCAATACCGGGACATCTCTTCGGATGAGATAGGCGATCTTCCCAGACCTCAACGGCTGATATTGCTGATGTTTGGAAGTGGCTTTGGAGCCGCGGCGGGTGGCATAAATGCCGAAGACCGGGAGCCAAAGGTCGCACATTTTCGGAACTCACAAGAGGATGTGGAATTTAAAGGGATGAGATTAGCCCAAGGGCTTCCAAGGAAAACGGCTCCTTGAAGGAGGATGGGTTTACCGACGTCAGTTTGGAGGCTTGAAGCGAATGCCTGCAGAGATTATTGACGGCAAAAAGGTCTCGGAAGATATTCGCAACGAACTGCGGCAAGAGATTGCTCGATTGAAAGCCGAGCACGGGATCGTGCCTGGACTTTGTACGATTTTGGTGGGAGATAATCCTGCCTCGGTTTCCTACGTGACCGCAAAGAATCGAGCTTGTGAAGAATTGGGCATGCGGTCGTTCCATCATCATTTGCCGGCTGATGTCACCGAGGAAACTCTTCTCGGACTTTTGGGAGAACTGAACCGAACCCCAGAGGTTCACGGGATTTTGGTGCAGCTTCCTTTACCTCCCCACATAGATGAGAAAAGGGTCCTGATGTCTATAGATCCCAATAAAGATGTGGACGGTTTTCATCCGGTGAATGTTGGGCGGTTGATGATTGGGGAAGAGATTTTTCCGCCATGTACGCCTGCGGGAATTCGTGAATTGATCCTCCGTTCTGGCACACCAATCGAGGGGGCGGAGGTGGTGGTTGTCGGACGTAGTAACATTGTGGGAAAACCGATTGCCGTGATGCTTATCCAGAAACGGCGGGACGGTAATGCCACCGTCACCATCTGCCACACGAAGACCCGCGATTTGGCTTTTCACACGCGACGGGCGGATATTCTCATTGTTGCCGCGGGACATCCTGGGGCGGTGACGGGTGATATGATCAAGCCTGGGGCCACGGTTATTGATGTGGGAGTCAATCGTGTTGGCACGACGGCTTCGGGAAAGGCGAAGCTGGTGGGAGACGTGGATTTCGGATCTGCCTCTCAAGTGGCGGGAAAGATCACTCCTGTGCCGGGCGGCGTGGGGCCAATGACGATCGCGATGCTCATGGCCAACACTGTAAAAGCAGCCAAGCTGGCAGCAGGATTGCTGGGATAATTGCCGGCAAGTACCCCTGACTAAGAGTATATCCTTGCCCCTGGTCGATCTTGGAGGCAACGGGTGTAGAGGATCCATAGTTAAGGGAAAGTCCGTAGATATTCGAGCCTGACCAACCCAAATGCCCGAGGCCCCTAGTGCTTTTCCTGCTCGGATCTGAGCTTTTTGGTAGAGGAGCAGGTTCTCTCGCTGAGCTTTAAAAAGATCAAGCCCTCAAGTCCCGTTTTACTCCTGGTTGGGCGGCAGCTTTGGCAACGGGTAAAGATTAGCACGGGCCACCCATGAGCCTGAAAGGGGTAGGTCTGCAAAAGACTATCTATGCCGAATTAAGCTAGGCGTGACCCTGTACCCCATGGCAGCATATTTGCCATAACTCATTGGAAAGTTTGAGAGTTGCAGAACCTTGCTTTCCTTGACGGTAATTCTATCAGCACGAGCGAGAGGGTAGGACGGTTTCCGGGGCACTGGCGAAGGCATGCTGCCATTGATTTTTACCCCACAATTACTTGCTTTCACGGTAGTCCGTGGCTCCTCGGGTTGCCCTGGGGAAAGGTTCGGGGTAGGATTAAATTGTCGACTACGGTTGTAAATATTTGGGATGGGCAACTGCCAGTGGTCCCAAGGCTCTGTTCCTGATTTGCTTCGGGGTTTCGTGGGTTGTGCAAGTGGGGCCAGGGAAAGCTCGCGGAAACGATGGGGAATCGTTTGCCGCTGTTTGAGGGCCTCTTAAGTTTGTGCTTCCGAACGGCAGAGTCTGAAATTCTTTTGGTTCTTGCAATTGCTGACCTGTGCAGCTCGAAACCTCCTGAAGGCACCAGCTGGAACCCCTCGAAATTACTTGGGTGAAGAGTTTGCCGCTGGTGAACCGGAGGTTTCCGGAGAATTGAGCGAGGTCGTTTTCTCCATAACGTCTGCATGTAGGGTGATCGGGATCGAACACATACTGGATTGCACCAAATGAGCGATGAGGGAACCACAGAAGGCCGGACGACTTTGGCGGGCGGAATCGCGGCCTTTTGCGGCGTAAATGTTTTCCTTTGCTACCAGTGTGGCCGATGCTCCGCCGGGTGTCCGGCTGCTTTGGCAATGGATGTTTTGCCCCATCAGGTTATCCACCTGGTCAAACTGGGGTGCGTGGAAGAGCTATTGCGGAGCCACAGTATCTGGATGTGTGCGGGTTGTCAGACCTGCACGGCCCGGTGTCCTAACGGGATCGATGTTGCTGGAGTGATGGACGCCCTTCGGCAGGTTTTGCCTTTGGACCGGTTCAGTCCTGCCGGGAGGAGGATAGCCGCCTTCCACCGGATGTTCCTTTCCCAAGTAGTTCGCCGGGGAAGAGTGTACGAGTTAGGGTTGGTGGCTCGCTATCAGTTAGTTCGCAGGCCAAGTTGGGCCGAAATGTTCGTGGGTGTACAGATGATCCGAAAAAGAAAATTCCGTTGGCTACCACGAAGGATTTCTTTGGCTAAGGCTGGGGAGAGATTTCCGGAGAAACGTTCTGGGAAACCTTCCCCGGATTGCTGGAAATCTCCTCTGGTTCGGCTAGTGGATAAATCGGAGCAGGGTCCTTAAGGTTATCCGGGGAAATTCGGCGGGAATGTGACCGTCGAAGATGAACAGAGAGCCTTAGTTACCACCGCCCAAATCGTAATTTGGCATAGGATCAATGCTGGGTAGATTCGGGAAATTGGAATTTGCCTATTACCCGGGTTGCTCGTTAGCAGGTACAGCTCGCGAATATGACGAGAGCCTGCGGGAGGTATGTGCGGCTTTGGGCGTTCAGCTTGTGGAACTGCCGGATTGGAATTGTTGTGGGGGATCGTCAGCCCATTTCTTGGACCGGGAGCTTGCCGACAAACTAGCCCGGCGAAACCTCCGGTTGGCCCAGGAGGTGGGTAGCGATCTTTTGGTCCCGTGTGCTGCCTGTTTCCATCGGCTAAAAGTAACTCTGCAAGGGCAGGACAGGACCCTGCCAGCCCGGGGAGAACGAAGGTTGCAGGAGCTGCTCGGGCAACTTCCGACCGGTGGTTCTCAGGAAGGTTTTCCTTCGGCGAAAGTTTTGGGTAAAGAGGGCAATTCTGCTGACCCCCTCCCTAAAGGAGAAGGTGAGAACGGGGAAAAGGCGGCGACAGCTTCAAACCGAAGCGAGAGATCCACTATTCGGATTTTCCCTGTGAACGAATTCTTCACGGACCCGCGGATCCTTGAGCGGTTACGGTGTGCTGTTCGGAGATCTCTTGGGGGGCTGCAACCGGTGGCCTACTATGGGTGCCTCACTCAGCGGCCTGTCCATGTGATGGGAAGTGGTAACCCGGAAAATCCGCAGGCTATGGACCGAATTTTGGAAGTCTTGGGAACCTCCGTTCATTCGTGGGCCTATAAAACCGATTGTTGCGGAGCAAGCTTGGGGATCACCGAGCCGGAAGTGACCCGTCGGCTGGTAACCACTTTGGTGAAAGCTGCCGCGGAAGCCGGGGCCAACTGCATCGTGACGGCTTGCCCCATGTGCCAGGCAAACCTTGACCTTCGGCAGGCGGAGTTTGTTCGCACTTCGACGGAGGTGAGGACGGTCCCGGTATTTTATATCACGGAGTTGATGGCGTTGGCGATCGGAGTAAGTGGGCATGAACGCTGGTGGAAACGGCATCTTGTAGATCCCCGGCCGCTTTTGCGATCGCTAGGGCTTTGATCGCAGGAGAAGTGGAGAATCGATTCACTGGCTGGTTGGCTAGTTTAGGTGGGAAGGCGGTAAAGGTTGTCCGAGACCGTGAGTGAGCATTTTCTCGCCCAGCGAGAATCTGCCGCGGAATTTCCCTCATTCGAGCGGACGTCCGGGGCCAGCATCGGCACGGTGGCCGTCATTGGCGGGGGTATTGCCGGGATGCAGGCTGCCCTCGACCTCGGCCGGGCTGGCTTCCGGGTATTGCTTGTCGAAGAAGGACCAGCGGTTGGCGGCCGAATGGTCCAACTCGATAAAACCTTCCCCACCAATGATTGCTCGATGTGCACGATTTCCCCGCGGCTGGTAGAACTCGAGCGGCATCCGAACATCGAGCTTTATCTGGACTCGGAAGTTTTGGGCTTGGAAGGGAAACCTGGGGCCTTCCGTCTCCGGCTACGTCGAAAGCCCCGTTTTGTGGATTTGAACCGGTGTAATGGCTGTGGGGATTGTCTGGATGCTTGTCCAGTTGTTCTTCCTAATGAATTTGAAGGGTTTTTGGGCATTCGGAAGGCGATTTGGAAGCCCTATCCCCAGGCAGTGCCAAGAGCGATGGCAATTTCCAAAAGGGGTGAGCCGCCTTGTGCTCAGGCATGTCCTGCGGGTGTGCAGGTTCAAGGATATGTGGCCCTTGCAGCCATGGGCCGGTGGGCGGAGGCTTATGCCCTGATTCGCAAGCGAAATCCGTTTGTTTCTACATGCGGACGCATCTGTCACCATCCTTGCGAGCTGGCTTGCAACCGGGCTCAGGTGGATGATCCCCTGGCTATTCGAGCGATCAAACGTTTCTTGGCAGATTGGTACGGACACCGCCGATCAGCCGGAGAGGATCCTGCCCCGGCTCCGCGGGGTGCGGTGGATCCAAGGAAACCAAAGATTGCAGTTGTCGGAGGCGGGCCGGCAGGACTGACTGCCGCTCGGGATTTGGCTCTCATGGGTTATCCGGTCACCCTTTTGGAAGGCAGCGGTCAACTTGGTGGAGTTCTTTCCCAGGCAATTCCCGAATTCCGCTTACCGAGGCAGAGATTGCACCAAGATGTGGCAGATATCGTTGCGGCTGGGTTCGAGGTTCGGTTGAATGCCCAGTGGGGTCGGGACTTTCAGTTGGAGGATCTCCGCCGCGAAGGGTTCCATGCTGTATTTTTGGCCACTGGATGCCCTGAGCCGCTTCGGTTGAGTACCGATCCGGAAGGAAGACCGTTGCCCGGCCTGGATTTAGGGGGTATCACCACCGGGCTTTCCTTTCTTGGCGAGGTAAAGGCGGGACGTCTGACGGAGCTTTCCGGCAAGGTGGTGGTGATTGGCGGAGGAAATGTGGCAATCGATGCCGCTCGAACTGCCCTGCGTTTGGGTGCCCGGGAGGTAGAACTCGTCTGTTTAGAAAGCCGGCAGGAAATGCCCGCTTATTCTTGGGAGGTGGGAGCGGCGGTTGAGGAGGGGGTTCGGCTTTCCTGCGGATGGGGACCGGCTGCTTTCTGGGGGCGGAATGGGAATGTGGAAGCGGCGGAATTTCGCCGTTGTGTCCGCGTGTGGGATGATTGCGGGCGGTTTGCTCCGAGTTTCACTGAAGAACGGTATCGGACATCGGCAGATTATGTAATTGTGGCCATCGGCCAACGCTTTCAGAAAAGACCTTTTCTCACCGACGCGGTCTTCGCCAAGGAAAACGGACTTCTTAGAGTGGATCCGCTCACGTTGCAGACGCAAATCCCCTGGGTTTTTGCTGGGGGGGACTTGGTGACTGGTCCTCGGTCAGTGGTGGAGGCAGTGGCCCAGGGACACGAGGCGGCAGAGTCGATCGATCGTTTTTGCCGGGGACTCGATCTTCGGGAAGGGAGGAGTAACGGTAAGCCTTCCCCGGCAAGGTTGCCAGATCGACCGGTTCCTCGGAAAAGCCGAGTTGCGATTGGTATACGGAAATTTAGCGGACCGGGGGACTTCCACGAATCCGAGCAGACCTTACCGACTGCGGCAGCTCGGACGGAAGCGGCTCGCTGCCTTGCCTGCGGTGATTGTAGCCAATGCATGGCCTGCGTGGAGGCCTGTCGGGCCGGAGCAGTGATCCACGACATGATCCCGGAGGAAATCGCCGTGGACGTAGGGGCTGTGATTCTGGCCCCTGGGGTAGAGCCAGTCGATCCCATGTGCCGGCCGGAATTTGGCTTTGGCCAGTTCACCAATGTTGTGACAAGCGTTCAGGTAGAACGGATGCTAAGTGCCTCTGGCCCAACGGGCGGGCATCTCCGTCGGCCAAGTGATGGGGCTTTGCCGCGGCGGGTGGCTTGGATTCAGTGTGTGGGATCGCGGGATCTCGCGGCTGGCGAGCCGTACTGTAGCTCCGTCTGCTGCATGTATGCGGTGAAGCAGGCATTGGTGGCTGTCGAACATGATCCAAACGTTGAAGCCACCATCTTTTACCAGGACCTTCGGGCTTTCGGCAAAGGTTTCGAGGGGTTTGTCCGGCGGGCCCAGGCCACAGGCCGAATTACTTTCCGAGCTGGATCCGTGGCTGCCGTGAGGGAAAATCCAGCGAGTAAGGATCTTGTTCTGCGAGTGCTGGCGGAAGAAGGCAAGCCCGCCGAAGAGGTTTACGATCTTGTAGTTCTGAGTGTTGGACTCCGGCCTTCGCCAAGCGGGATCGAAGTAGCAAAAAGGTTGGGCATCCAGCTGGGGCCCACCGGTTTTCCCCAAACAACGATCGAAGAGCCGGTAAGCACGTCCCGGTCGGGCGTTTTTGTCGCTGGGGCTTTTCGAGAGGTGGTCGATATTCCGGAGGCGGTGACAAGTGCTTCGGCGGCCACCGCCAAGGTGATGGCCTTGCTGCGGGATGCCGGCAGACGGCCGGGCAGGCCGGCTGGGCATGTCGAGCACCGGACCGCCGGACTGGCCCCACCGCGGATCGGGGTTTTCATTTGTCGGTGTGGGGCTAATATTGCCCGGGTTATTTCGGTGACCGATTTAGTGCAATATGTGTCTGCCTTGCCCGGAGTAGTTTACGCTGAGGAGAATTTGTACACTTGCTCGACGGACACTCAGGAAAGGATCAAAAAGATCATTGCCGATTATCGGCTGAACCGGATTGTGGTGGCAAGTTGTAGTCCACGGACCCATGAGCCGCTTTTCCAGCAGACTCTTCGCGAAGCAGGATTAAATCCTTATTTGTTCGAGATGGCAAATATTCGGGACCAATGTTCGTGGGTCCACTACGACTGTCCTGCGGCTGCCACGCAGAAGGCGAAAGCCTTAGTGCGAGCGGCAGTCTTCAAGGTGGCTCGACTTCGGCCAATTGGTGAAATGATTGTTCCTTTGACGAAGTCGGTTTTAGTAGTTGGAGGCGGCATTGCGGGATTGGTGGCGGCGGATTCTTTGGCCGCCCAACGGATTCAGGTGGTGCTCGTGGAAAAAACAAACCAGCTTGGGGGGTTACTTCGCAAAAAACGCTTTTTGCCTGGCGGAACAGATCCTGAGAAGCTTCTTAGTGCGTTTGTAGGGCGAGTTTCTTCTAATCCGTGGGTGGAGGTTCTGACTGACTGTGTGGTGGAGAGTGTCGCCGGGCACGTGGGGAAATTCCGAGTGCTTCTTTATCGGGGCGGGGAGCGTTTGGAGAGGCTCGTGGGAGCTATTATCGTGGCTACAGGAGCTCAGCCTTACGTCCCAATCGAATATGGTTACGGAGCTATCCCCCAGGTGATCACCCAACACGAGTTGGAGACAATGCTTCAAGCCAATCACTGGCCTGGGGACTTCAAAAAGGTAGTGATGATTCAGTGCGTGGGGTCGCGGAATGAAGACCGGCCTTACTGCTCCCGGGTTTGCTGCGTTCAGGCGGTGACCAATGCTATCCTGCTCAAAGAACGTTGCCCTGAGGTGGAAGTGGTTGTTTTATACCGCCAGATGCGAACATATGGCCACCACGAGCTGGCCTATGCTCGGGCCCGACAGCTGGGGGTAGTTTTTCTCCGGTTAGAGGAGGCCTCAAGCCCGGAGGTGTTGCCCGATCGACCTCTTCGTGTACGGTTCCGGGAAATGAACCTTCGGAGAGTGATGGAAATTGAGGCCGACCTACTGGTGCTCTCGGTCGGTGTAGAACGTGATCCAAGCGGTGCCTCCCTTGCCCAGATCCTGAAGGTGCCTCTGGACGGTGAGGGCTTTTTCCAGGAAGCCCACATGAAACTTCGGCCTGTGGATTTTGCTTCCGAAGGTATCTTCGTGGCAGGGTTGGCTCATGGGCCGAAACTTGTCGAGGAAACCATAATTCAAGCCCTGGCTGCCGCCGGCCGAGCAGGAAGCCTGCTAGGGCAAGAGGTTCTGATTCGGCCGGGCACGGTGGCAGCCGTGGACAAATCTCGATGTGCTGCCTGTCTGACCTGTATGCGGGTTTGTGCGTTTGGAGCGATCTCCCTTTCACCCGAGGGTGTCGTTCAGGTGGAGCCACTCACTTGTCAGGGCTGTGGGGCGTGTGTGGCCAAGTGCCCGCGAAGAGCCCTCAACTTAGAGCCCTTTACCGAGGAAGAGCTTTTGGCGAAGGTTAAAGCCTTGGTGCAGTCGGAATGGGTGGCTGCGGCGGTGGGGGGCTAAAACCATGGTTCCCCGGAACCTTTGTTCAGACCCTGGGAGCCGCCCTCCGGGGGAGAAAACCCTCTCCTTTTACCCCAGGAAGTGCACAAAGATTTGACAATCTGGCGAAATTTCCTTCATATCCGTTAGGAAATTTGCATTGGCCGAGCCAAGTTCCAAGTCAGGCCGACAACGGGGAGTATTTCACTGGGATTTTGAATTTTGGGTATGAGTGGGTTTTTGCTTTGGAATTAAGACCGTTTGCCGTGCAAAACAGCCTTGACTCGGGTTTCCTCCAAGCAAGCGGTAGCGAAGGCAGCCAATCGGCAAACCCGGCCGATCATGGGTCCGGACTTCCGGATGTCAAAGAGGCTAGCTGTGCCGAAGGAACGGACCTGGTGGTTGTGGCGTTCGCTTGTAGCTATTGTGCCTACACCGCGGCCGACCTAGCGGGTGCTTTAAGGCTCTCTTATCCCCCGGAAGTCAGAATTATTCAGGTGCCGTGCACCGGCAGAGTGGACGCAGGGTTACTGCTCCAGGCATTTGCGGAAGGAGCCGATGCCGTCTTTGTTGCCGGGTGTAACCTTGGGGACTGCCACTTTGTGGACGGTAACCGCCGTGCTAAGGAGGAGGTAGCCCGTTGCCAAAAATTATTGGCCGAGGTGGGACTAGAGGCACAACGGTTAGAATTCTTTCATATTCCCGCCTCGGCAGGACAGCTCTTTGCCCAACGGGCCCGAGAAATGGTGGAACGGGCAAAAACGTTAGGGTCGAATCCTTTGCGACGGACTTCTACAGAAAGTTACGGTGGAAAGATTCCCTTCCCCGATCTTCATGGGAGGGTAATTGTTTCCCAACAATTCGGCCGGCTTTTTACCCACGAGGACAGGACTCTCCTCTCGGAGCATCCTGAAGGAACCTCTGAATAGTTGCTCGCAAGAATGCAAGGAGTGTCCGGCAAGGAGAATGTGGGGGCAAATAATACGGGAAACTATCGAGCAATTGGCTGTGAGTCTTGTGTAATTGAATGATTGAGAAGTTCCTGAAAGTGGTCTTGGGTCTGAAAAAGGGTGCTCTAAGGAGCTGTCGAAATTAACGGCTAAAGGAAGGTTCGAGGTAACTTCCCGGGCTGAGAAACCCATCAGTTCGAATTTTGGCAGCTTGGGGTTGGTGGAAGGAATAGCTCAAGGTGCTCGAACCAGTGGTTGGCATCCGTTGCAACACGAACTTCCTTTCTGTCCGGAACAAGGAAAATTGGCTGAAAGCTCGGGGAGAGAAAAATTTCGGAAAAAGGTATCGGTGGTACAAATACTGGAGCCTGTCATGATTGTTGCCCGTCGGAAGCCGTTGGAAGAAATCGAGGCTAATATTCAGGGGTTTTCGCGACTGCTTGTGGTCGGATGCGGAACATGTATGGCGGTTTGTCAAGCCGGTGGGGAGAAGGAGGTGGAAATTCTGGCAACCCAACTTCGAATGCGGGCCCGCTTGACTGGCCGCAAACAGAAAATTGACGAAATCGTTCTTCCGCGGCAGTGTGATCGAGAGTTTTTTGAACCCTTGGATGGCCTTGTGGGAAATTACGGTGCAATTCTTTCCACGGCATGTGGTGCGGGTGTTCAGTTTTTGGCCGAGCGATTCGAGGAGGTTCCAATATTTCCCGCTTTGGATACGTTGTTCATTGGAGTTACAGAAGCACCTGGGGTGTGGGCGGAGCGATGTTCGGCTTGTGGGAAATGTTTATTGGATATGACCGGTGGCATTTGCCCGGTGACGATGTGTGCCAAAGGGTTACTCAACGGCCCATGTGGCGGAACAAACCGAGGAAAATGTGAAGTAGATCCCCAAAAGGATTGTGCTTGGACGCGGATCTATCGCCGGTTAGAACGGTTGGGAAGACTCCGTTTGATAGAGCAGATAACTCCGCCCCGCGATCACAGTGTGCTTGTTCGACCGGGACGATACAGCTTGCAATCCGCTGCCGAGGAATAATCCCCCAGTTTTGCTTGAGGCTGCATGGCGGAAAGCGACAATCCATGGCCCTTACGTTTCGGGAAGCTTGTTCCACGAAATCGTTTGTAGTGACAGCGGAGGTCGGTCCGCCTAAGGGGACCAATGTTGCCCACCTTATGGAACTCGTAAGCAAATTACGGGGGACCGTGGATGGTATTAACGTCACGGACAATCAAAGTGCTGTGATGAAGCTCAGTTCCCTGGCGGCATGTCGGTTAGTTCTGGAGGCGGGGGGTGAGCCTATCCTTCAGCTAACGTGCCGAGACCGAAATCGCTTGGCCTTGCAGTCGGATCTTTTGGCGGCCTGGGTGCTCGGCATTCGCAATGTCCTATGTTTAACCGGGGATCACGTGAGGATTGGGGATCATCCCGCGGCAAAGCCGGTGTTCGATCTGGACAGTGTGCAGCTTTTGCAACTGGTTGGAAGGCTAAATGCCGGACAGGACTTGGCAGGAAACTCCTTGGACGGGGCACCGAATTTCTTTGCCGGGGCAGCGGTCACACCTGGAGCCGATCCCTTAGAGCCTCAGCTGCTGAAATTTCGGAAGAAAATTGTTGCGGGTGCGAAATTCTTTCAGACGCAAGCGGTATTTGACCTGGATGAGCTAAAGCGTTTTCTCGATCGTGCTCAGCCGGATGGCGTGACCATTCTTGCGGGGATCGTTCTGCTTGTTTCCCCGCGGATGGCCCAGTTTCTGAACGAGAATATCCCCGGGGTGTTTGTCCCCGATCGATTGATAGATCGCTTGGCTTCTGTGCCGAAGGAAAAACGGTTAAACGAGGGCATACGGATCGCTGCCGAATTGGTTCGTGCCATTCGGGACCAAGGGCTCTGCCAAGGTGTGCACATTATGGCTATTGGCAGAGAAGAGAAAGTTTTGGAAATTCTCCATGCTGCGGAGTAGGGAATCGGTCCCCACTCTCTCGGGAGATTTGGTTTAGAGCAGGAAAATTTGTTGTTATCAGCAGGCATCTGAAAGAATTGCTTGGATGGGAGCCGGGTGAGGTAGGGCCGGTTCCGCAAGTTTAGATTGGTTCACTCAGGAGTTGGGTGAGGCCTCAGATTAGTTGGGTATGGCTAGCCAAGTACGCGGAACCATTGTGGATCCAACCGAGGCAATAGCTCCGGAAACGCTGGTGGCGGAGTTAACACCTTCCGGACGTGGAGCCATCGCCACCGTGGGGATTTGGGGGGACCGGGCGGAGATGATCGTTCGTCAGGTGCTTTTTCGCCGGGATGGAGCACCGGTCTCCTCGCTTCCTGTAGGCCGAATTCAAGTTTGTCAGTTCTGCTGCCCCGGTCATCCGCCGGAACAGGTAGTAGTTTGCCGAGTGGAACCCAGGCGGATCCAAATTCATTGTCACGGAGGACGTGCAGCAGTGCGACGGGTGTTGGAGACAATGGCCGGTTTCGGGGCTCGCGTCGTCGGTTGGGAGGAATGGCTCGACCGCACCGCTTCCAGCAGATGGCACGCTCAGTGTCTTCGAGCTTTGGCTCAGGCTACTACCCCGCGTGTTGCGGGGATCCTTTTAGATCAGCTGGCTGGGGCTTTCCCTCGCGAACTGGAGGAGATTGCGGAAATTCTTTTGTCTGGAGAGAGAAAGGATGCGGAGGCCCGGGTTAGGGAACTTCGCTCACGTTACAAAGTGGGCAAGCATCTTTTGAAGCCCTGGTTTGTTCTGCTTGCTGGCCCCACCAATGCAGGCAAGAGCACCCTATTTAACTCCCTTGTGGGGTTTGAGCGGGTCATTGCTCACCCGATGCCGGGTACCACTCGCGACGTGGTCAAAGAAACGGTGGCCACCGACGGCTGGCCGATTATCCTGGCGGATAGTGCGGGATTTGCTCCAGCGGCAGATCGCCTCGACCAGGCCGCTATGGCCAGAGCCCAGGCTGCTATGGAGCAGGCGGATTTGGTCCTTTGGGTCGTCGATTTATCGGAGGACTGGGTAGATCCCTGGGCGGGGGTTAATCGGCTTGCCGCGGATTTGGCAAGTTTTCCTGTTGACAAGTTTCTCTACGTCCACAATAAGGCGGACCTCCTCGAGGTGCCGGAAAGATCGATTCGGCTGCGGGGACGACCTGCCGGTATAGTTACCAGTGCAAAAACGGGGGAAGGAGTGGAGGCTTTGTGGGTGGCCATTCGGCAGCGATTAATCCCCCAGGCCCCACCGCCGGGTGCCGGAGTGCCTTTCCTGCCCGAGCATGCCGAGCTTCTGGCTTGTGTGGAACGGTATATTGTGGAAGGTCACGCGGGGGAGGCAGTCGCGGAGATCCGCCGGTACCTTCGGTCGATTCGCTGGCTTCCAAAGGAAAAGGCTAATTAGGGCAAGCTGTTGGTGCTGGGAAATCTTCGTAGGACTAACACCCGGGAAAGACTCTATAGGCGGTGCCCTTGGAGCGAGACAGGTCCGCTTTTGAAGGAGGAGATCCAAATGATGTTCAACAAACAATCCTCAATTAAGCATTCCGAGTCGGGTTGCTGTGGTTGCAGGCTTCAAGGGGGTACACTGGGTAACTGCCAACTGAATAGACGAGGTTTTCTTGCAGTTTCCTCGGCTGCCGGAGGCTTAACGTTGGCTTGCACTTTGGGGTCGGTCGGGGCAGAGGAAATTCCCGCGAGACGGATCCCTCCTATCCAAAAACCTCTGCAGGTCCAGCCAGTTTTTAATTGCCACATTTATCCCCGCCAGCCGCACACAAGCTGGCGAGTGACGGGAGCGATCAACGATGAAGCAGAAATGCAGGCTGAGGAGGTGAAAATCCGCCAGGACTTAGAAAAGTTAGCCCGCGAGGCGGAATTCCCCTTGGAAATTCTTCCCCTGGTTCGGGTGGAAAACGTGGAGCAGGCTACAGCAGTGAGCCAAGGGAATTTTGATGTCATGCTAATATTTGCTGCTCGGCGGAACGTGCCCGTTCTAGAGGCTTTAGCTCGGCCGGAACGATGGAACCTCATGTTCGTTCGGCACCGCTCTGGGCCATTGTACTATATGTACATTGGTGCCCATGTCCACTACCTACGGAAACGCCGGGATTTCTTCGCCGAGCCGGCCATGACCATCGACGATGTTGTGGTGGACGACTACGGTGAAGTTCTCTGGCGGTTACGGGCCCTTTATGGGCTGAAGAATACTTTGGGGAAGAAATTTGTCTGCATTGGGCAGCCGGCCGGTTGGGGGGCCGACGGTGCCTTGGCCCCAAAAATCGCTGCCGAGAATTGGAAATTCGAATATGTTTCCGTGAGTTACGAGGAGCTGGGCAAACGGATCGAGGCTGCTTTGAGCAATCCGGCCCGGGTCCGGTATTCGCAACAGCTGGCCCGTCAGTATGTGGCCTCGCCGGGCGTCAGTTTGGAAATTCCCCAGGACTCCCTGGAGCGGGCCTTCCTCCTGAATGAAATCTTCTTGGATCTTCTTGAAGAGGTAGGCACCGATGCTCTCACCGTCCACAACTGTATGAGCACGATCATGCCGGTTTCGGGAACCACCGCTTGCATGCCCCTGTCTCTGTTGAATGACGCAGGGCTTCTTGCTTTTTGCGAGTCCGACTTTGTGGCAATCCCGGCGGGGGTGCTCATGCGGTATATCTCCGGAAAGCCCATGTTTTTCTGCAATCCTTCCTGGCCGCACCAGGGTGTCGTCACTGTTTCCCACTGCACCGCTCCGCGACGGATGAATGGCAAGGACCTCGAGCCGGTGCGACTGCTCACGCATTATGAATCTGATTTTGGAGCAGCTCCAAAAGTAGAAATGCGAAAAGGCCAAAAGGTGACTGTCATCGATGCCGACTTCGCCGGCAGGCGATGGCTTGGCTTCCAGGCGGAGATCATCGAGTCCCCATTTTTCCCGATTTGCCGAACTCAGCTCGACCTGGCCATCGAAGGCGATTGGAAGCGACTTCTCTCGGAAATTCGTGGTTTTCATTGGATCTTAGTCTACGGCCAGTACCTCTGCGAAGCAGGTTATGCCGTGCGGAAAGCAGGCCTTGACTGGCTCGCGATCACCTAATGCTTGAGCCGGGCCCACTACTGGTTCTAGGGTCCTCGAAGTCGCGGGGGCTTTTCGCAGGAGCAATATGTGACGGCGAAGGGGAGGGCCTCGAACTTCGCAAATGGCGGCGATTTCTTCACCGATCGGCCTGTCGTTAATTTTCCCTCGGCACATGGTTCCTACTGCAACGTCCACGAATGAGTGGTCCACAGAAGAGACCATCGAAATACTGTACTTCCAACCAGTACAAGGTCGCAAAAGTTCTGGGAACGGAGGCAAGTCTAAGCCAGACGGATTCCGTTTTTAATTTCTCCCGCACCCGTATGCCGGGTTAAGTTTGACCTTTGAAGCTGGGCAAAATTTAGAGGTCGATGAAGGTTTGTCCACCGGTATTGCCATTGAAAAAAGAAGGCCGAGTTTCTCCGACTCAAAGGAGTTCGCTGGTTCGGCCAATACTTGATTTGGGCCAAAACTTCCAGCCCGCAAGAACCGGGTTTTCCGAAGGCTGCGGCAGAACGGTGGGGGAGCCTTTTCTTTTCACAGCGAAAAACGCTTTCAAAGGGCAACGTTACTGAATCCCAGCTCGTTATGCCACCCTTTAAACTTTTGGATTTTGCCCGCATATTCATCCAGCCAAGAGGATAGCCCGCCTTGAAAAACCATCTTGACCAGTTAGTCATAATTCCGGGTTCGCAAGCGAGGAAGTATCCTTTCGGAAGGAGACTCGTTTCTTCCTTACTGGGCCTAGGTTGTAGCCAGATATCGGGCTCACAGGTGACGGGTGCTTGTTGAATTCAGACCGGCACGGCCAAACTTTCCTCTGTCAGGTGGCTCCTGCCAATCTTCGCTGAAATTCCTCAGAGGAATCTTTTCCCCTGTGGGGCTCAGGAAGTGCGGGAAAAAAATGAAACTCGCGCGCAAAACTCTCGAAAACTCTTCGTCTATATAAGCGGAAGGAGGGGCAAAGGGAGGCTGATGGGCAAGGGAGAAGGCAAGGCCCTGGGAAGCCGGGTCCTAGCGAGTGGGGAAGCCGTTGCGGGGGCGTGAGAGGGCAACCCGGCCTGCCCGGGGCCGCCGATAAAATCACCGTTCAATTCCTCGCAAACGGCGGTTCCGTTTCCTTCCAAGGATGGTGCAGACCCCTCTGCCTTCGGAAATATCCAAGTTCGTTAGGTTTCGTTTTTTTCCGATCGCAAACTCTCCGGTAGTCTCACGCCGGATGAAGCAATGACCTCGTGCCGGATGTGGCGGAGATATTGTTCCTTTCGGTTCTTACGTTTCCGGACGGTTTGGGGCGGGGCAACGCGGAGCAAAAACTGGCCCCATGGAAGCCCGAAAGCCAGGCAGCCAGTCTTTGGATGTGAGCTGAAGCCGTGCTACCAGAGGTTTTCGAAGCAACCTGTAGTCTGGCAAGCTTGTGCGGCGGGGCGGGGGCGGAAACCGAGGACTGCGACTTTGGTTGGCTCCACGTGCTGACCCGCCCCACCCAGGCAGCGGTGTATCTGGATGGGTCCTGCCGGCCGGTAGGCAAAAGCGATCTTGCAGTACGACTGCCGCCGGGTGCTCATACGGTTCGACTCAGTTATGGGCGAAAGTGGTTTTGGAAGGGAAAGGTGGTCATTAAAGCCCGCAAGGTGACACAGTTGCGGGTGATCTTGCGGAAACACCGCGTTGCTGAAAGGAAAGTGGCGGAGAAATCGCCTGCTCCGGCACCGGAAAAACGTTACTAGCGGGGCGTTGCATAAAGGGACAGATCCTAGTTGCCCTCAACGATCAAAAGAGTTTCAGGAGACTTCGTAATGGTGCGGCAAAGGGGGTTGCCGATCTGCAAACCTTGCTCTCTACGGGGCCGAAGATAGGAGGCTGCCTGGAGCACCAAGGGAGGATTGTCGTTGGGCATTTTGGGGAGGAAGTCTGGTAGTCCGCAAGTCAGGGGAGGGTCTTGCTATGGCTCGGAGGATTCTGATCGCAGGCGGTGGAGGTTGGCTGGGAATTGTTTTACTGGTACTGCCCGTTTGGGCAACCGAGCGAATTTCCCAGGGGGATTGGGTTCGGGTTATTTCCGACTCCCCTGCAAAAATCGAACGGGAAGTCGTCGGAACTATCCCGGGAGGCACCGTAGCGGAAGCGAAGTACGTCCAGGGCGAATGGGTCTTCCTTGAGGTGGGCGACGTCCGCGGCTGGGTTCACCGGAGCCGCGTGGAAAGAATTTCTCACCCAGAGCCAGAACCGGTTTGTCCTCCCCCACCCGTCTCCCAGGAACCAGCCGGCAAACCAAACTCGGGCACCACGCTGGAGTTGCTGAGTCGTTACATGGATCGCTTGGGTTACAAGCATGCAACCGTAACAGAACCTTTGGAACAAGAGGGGGTCATTATTGCGGGCTTCAGGTTCGTGGACAAGGACCTCCAAGTGACGGTCCAGATCGATCCCATTGTGGAGAAAGGATGTCTTCTCTTTAACGTCCCCCGAATCTTCCACGCCCCTGTGGGCACCACGTCCCCGGATCGATTGCTGGAACTTCTGAAGGCCATCGGTTACTTCAACTATTCGATTATTCTGGGGAAATTCTGTTACGATCCTCGCGATGGCGAAGTTTCGTTTGGGGTGAATATTGCCATCGATGATTCGGTGGTTACCTTCGCCCAGTTCAAGCATTGTTTGGACGTGGTTCTTAGTGAGCTGGAGGATAAGGTTCCGAAGTTGCGGGCAATTCTGGCCGGCGAGGCTTCTGCGAGCGATTTTATGAAACCGCTATTGCAGATCCAGCCCGCCCGATTTTTCACCACCTCGCTTTCGGATTGGGAGAGATCAGCTCTTGCTGAGGAGGTTCGCCTTATTCACCTGCAGGATGCCGTTCCGAGAGAGTGAAGTGCTTTCTGCGACGGATGGACTGGCGACTTAGATTGCAGGAAGCAGGCCGCAGGACCTTGGAAACGTGAACAATCTGGGACTAGGAGGGCCCCAGATAGATTTCGGCCGATGGCCGGTGCCCCTTGGGGCCCCCGGCCATCTTCATTTTTTGATTTGGGCCAAGGACCTCCCTGCAGGTTGCTTTGGGAGGGCAAAACCGTTCTAGGGGTTGGGGAGAATTGGCTGGCCAGGTGCTCTGGGAGTATCGAGACCCAATTCACTCCTCCGTGGATAGATTCCCGAAGGTGGGCTTTCCTTTCGTGAGTACCGGTTGGTTCGCCGCCCGCCCTACCATGCAGCTAGAGGTTTTCAGGACCTCCGGATTTCCCGGTTGCAGTCGGCCCATTACTTGTGGGGATTAATACTCCTTTCCGAAGGAGTTGCCACCACAAATGTTGGGTCGTCCTCTGTGAAATTGAGATTGCCGGAAGGAACCCCAGTGGTTGCTTTTACGTAAAGCTTCTGTTGTAGGTGGCCTTTTTGAAGGGGACTTGGGCGGCGGCGGGAGGGCCGGTATACTGTAACGATATGGAGCGAACGGAAGAGAAGGCCGTCAAGATTTTGCTGCAGCCGGTGCAGTATCTTAAAGGGGTTGGACCCCACCGGGCAGAACTCCTTGCCCGCCTGGGGATCCATTACGTTAAGGATCTTCTCTTTTACTTCCCTCGCGACTATTTCGATCTAACCGACTACCGGCAGATCTCGGATCTTGAAGAGGGCAAAGTCCAGTCGGTGGAGGGGGTGGTGGATTCGGTGGAATACCGGCTGCTTCCCGGCGGGCGGACGGTGGTGTCGGTAGGTCTTCAGGGCAAGGGGGGATATCTTCGGGGGATCTGGTTTAATCAGCCTTATCTTCGGGATCAATTTCGACGGGGCCAGCGGGTAGTCTTTTCCGGTAAACCTCGCCGAGGGGGACTTATCTGGGAAATGTTTCATCCCATGGTCCAACAGCTGGGGGCGGAGGAAGAGCCGCAGCGGGGGCTTTTGCCTCTCTATTCTCTTACCGAGGGCCTGGAACAGTGGGAAGTTCGGCGAATTGTACGCACGGCTTTGGAAGTTGCCTTACCGGGCGTGGAAGATGTCTTTCCGGAGGATTATCGGGCTAGTCATCGGCTGCTTTCTATCCAGGAGGCCCTTCGGCACATCCATTTTCCACCGGATTGGCCGACCCTGGAGTTGGCCCGGCGTCGGTTTGTTTATCAAGAGCTTTTAGTGTTGCAGCTGGCCTTGGCGATTCGGCGGGGCCAGCAACGAAGCTTTCGCAAGGCCCCGGTGTTTCGGGTCACGCCCGAGCTGGACAAAAGGATCCGAAGGCTTTTCCCTTTCGACTTCACTCCCGGTCAAAATCAGGCCATTCAGGAGATTTGTGCGGATTTGGCCAAGCCGGTCCCCATGCTTCGCCTTCTTCACGGGGATGTCGGCAGTGGAAAGACGGTGGTGGCCGCTTATGCAATTCTGGTGGCGATTGCTCACGGATATCAAACGGCCCTAATGACTCCGACGGAGGTTCTGGCCCAACAACACATGCGGACGTTTGAGCGTCTGCTGGAGCACAGCCGAGTGAGGCGGGTTCTCCTTACCGGGGGACTCTCCCCGCGGGAGCGGGCGGCTGTTTTGGCCCAGATTGCTGCCGGCGAGGCCGACCTCGTTATTGGAACTCATGCCCTGATTCAAGAGGACGTTCAATTCCATCAACTGGGGCTGGTGATTATTGACGAGCAGCATAAGTTCGGAGTTCGCCAGCGAGCCGCCCTGAAGGCCTCCGGTCAGGATCCCCATTACCTCGTGATGAGTGCCACTCCTATTCCGCGAACGTTGACGTTGACTTTGTTCGGGGATTTGGATGTTTCGACCATTCGGGATGCTCCTCCCGGCCGGCAACGGGTGTACACGTTTTTGGCAGACAGAGAGCACCGGAGCCAGTGGTGGGAGTTCTTCCGAGAAAAACTCCGGGAGGGCAGGCAGGGCTATGTGGTCACACCGATCATTGAGGATTCCGAGGACTTGGATCTTGTAAGCCTCGAACGGGCCTACGAGTCCTTGGCCAATGGGGAATTGGAAGCATTCAAGCTGGCGTTGATGCATGGCCGGCTTTCCCCAGAGCAAAAGCAGGCCATCATGCAGGCCTTTCGGGCGGGGGAGATCCAGGTGCTCGTTTGTACCTCCGTCATCGAAGTGGGGATCGATGTTCCCAACGCCACACTGATGGCTATCGAAAATCCGGAACGGTTCGGCCTGGCCCAGCTCCACCAATTGCGAGGGCGGATCAGTCGTGGGCGTTACCCCGGCTATTGCTGCCTCTTTCCTGGCGAGGAGCTGACTGAACAAGCCCGCAAGCGGCTGGAAGCTTTCGTGAGCACAACGGACGGATTCGAGCTGGCGGAAAAAGATTTTGAACTCCGTGGACCGGGGGAAATCTTCGGCACGCGTCAACATGGGTTGCCTCCTCTCTTTGTGGCAGATCTCCGCCGTGATTATGCCACCCTTCTTGAAGCCCGGGCTGATGCCCAACAACTTGTGGCAAACGATCCGGGCCTGGCGAATCCGAAGTTCGGCCTTCTCCGTAAGCAGGTTTTGGCCCGATACGGGAAGGCCTTGGACTTGGCGGAAGTTGCTTAAAACGGCAGCCTGGGCAAGTTCCAGGGCAGAAACCTTTCGAAATAAGCATATTTGGAGGTTGCGTTTCCGGTTGGCCGAGGGATTCCCGACCGGGGAACAGTCTTCCTTAGAGGGTATCGATGGACCCAACAAGAAAGTCACAGTTATTTCCAAAAGACCATGGGGGAAACTGGGCCCCGGATCCCCTTGGAAGGTGGCGGATCTCCCTTTCGGGATAAATAACCACCTTCGACCTTACCATGCCCCAGGATTGCCGATGATGTTGCCGGAATAGGTATCTTCGCCTTGTGGATGACCGCGGTTTTCGCTTGCCAGGCTAGTATTCAGCTGTTTCGACGAACGAGCTTTTGGGCCGGGTCTTCGCGAGGAAGAGTAGGGCGGGCAGGTTTTTTATGAAAGAATTCGCATTGCCGCGGAATCCTGTAGTGCTGGTCTAAATTTGAAGTGAGGTTCGCCGACAGCCTATCGATTTTGTTCTGCAGAAGAGCAAAGTCCTCGTTGTAATCTCCGGAAAATGCCAGAATTTGGTCTGAGGGCGGATTCTTGTGATTTCGAGAAAGGTGAAGGCAAATCGGTAGCAAGATCCAGGAAGAAGTTGGTGGCCGCCAACGGGCTACCAACCGGTCCCTTGCTGTGAGACAATGGGAAACCTGTCGTTTCACCAACCTTTTCGGGTTAGGGAGTGATAAGAAAGGTTTGGCGGGACTATGAGAACGTTTCGGTGGACACCTGCGACCGGAGACGTTTGAGTATTCCAATTCGCAGTACGAGGATAGGCTTTTGACGGTCCGCGCGCTACAATAGCCGGAGGGGGTGACAAACGGCTGGGAAGCCCGCAAACCTGAAGTCCTCCGATAAAATAAGCTGGGGCGGAGTGGTTTGGTGTCTGGAGCAGTCCCCGAATGGGCGGTTTGTCGCGGGATTGAAACGGATTCTGCCACCGCGGGAATTGTACGTTGTAAGTTTCTCGGGACGGTGCCCGGGTGCAGAATTATGGCAGTTTTGAATGGTGGAGTAGTGATGGGAGGCTAGAAATGTCGAAGCTTGAGCAAGCCCGAATGTATTGCGAATTTCTGGAAAACCACGGGTACCAGCCCGAGATCGACGAAGATGGCGATGTCATCTTTCGTCAAGGTGGTCGGATCTACTTGATTCTTATTGACGATCAGGACGAGGAGTTCTTCCGCCTTGTTTTTCCGAATTTTTGGAGTATTGATAGCGAAGAAGAGCGGCAACGTGTAGAGCGGGCAGCCTTGTATGCTACTGCGAAAACGAAGGTGGCCAAAGTTTTCCCGGTCCGGGATAACGTCTGGGCTACCATCGAGATGTTTGTTTCGCCTATTGAGGGTTTCAAGGAGGTCTTTGATCGGGCGATGCGGGCTTTGCATGTAGCAGTGCATTCTTTCGCGGAGAAGATGCGGGAGGAAAGGCCGTTCTTCGAGCCGTAAAGACCTGAAGGGCTTTAGGTCTCAGCGAAACTGAGGGCGAGGATGGGGGTTATTCTGGCTTTTCTAGCTATGGGCGTGGTGGTACTAGGTTGTAGCCGGTCCGGTTCCGAAACCGTCGGGAAGAATGCTCCTAATGCGGTGGGGTATGAGAGCTTTTCTGGCCAGCAGGTAGGTTCGCCCTCCGAAATTCAGCCTAGCCTTCCCGCTGAATCGGCCACCACGGGGCTTGCGGGGATGGAGCCCCGGGATGTTCTTGGCCCTCGCGGGAAGGAACAGCCGGGGGCGGAGACAGTTCACGACTGGCCGGTCTTCCGGGGGAATCTTCAGGCCACGGGCTGGCTGCCCAAGGTGACCCTTGGTCCTCTTCGGGAACGGTGGCGATTTGCCTTGGAAAAGGGGCAGTTCGAAAGTTCTCCTGTAATCGCCGGTGGTCTGGTTTTTGCCGCAAGTTCTGGCGGCGAATTGGTCGCCGTCGGGCTGGAGAGCGGCACATTAGTTTGGCGGGCAAGGGCAGAGGGGGCTTTTACGGCATCACCTTCCGTTTTTGGAGGCCGGGTTTTTATCGGGGACGACACCGGTCTTTTTTACTGTTGGCATGCCCGCAAAGGGGAACTCCTGTGGAAGTTTTCTGCAGAAGGTCCTATCGATTCTCCCGCGAGTTTTTGGGAGGGCAACGTGCTTTTTGGTTCCCAGGATGGCAACCTTTATTGCCTCGAGGCAACGAGCGGGCAACTCCGGTGGAAGTATACAAGTGATGATCAGATCCGCTGTTTTCCTGCTATTTGCGAGGGAAAGGCGTTCCTTGCCGGTTGTGACGGCCACCTTCATGTGGTCGATTTAGCCAAAGGAGAAATGGACCTCCGAGTGCCCTTGGAAGGGCCGACGGGCAATGCGGCCGCCGTGCTCGGGGAAATGGCCTATGTAGGCACGGAAAATGGCCGATTTATTGGAATTAATTGGAAAACAGCGAAAGTCGTCTGGGTTTTCCAGGAGTTTTCTGCACCGACGAGTATCCGAACCTCGGCGGCTGTTACCCCTGAGATTGTTGTTTTTGGAGCTCGCGATGGAAAGATTCGAGCCCTTCGACCAGACACGGGTCAACTGGTGTGGAGCTTTTCTGCCCGACGGAAAATAGATTCTTCTCCGGTTCTCCTGAGTGATCGCGTGGTCTTCGGTTCCGACGACGGGCGTCTGTATATTGTTGATGCCACCTCGGGGAATTTGGTTACCGAATATGACTTGGGAGCGGCGGTAGTTTCTGGGCCGGCTGTGATTTCGAACGCCATGGTGGTGGGCACCATGCAGGGGGAACTGATCTGCCTGGAATGGACCGGCGTTTGATTTTTTGAGCCCCCAGGGTTGGGTTCCTCGGGAACCTTCTTGATTGCTCGGATTTCTGGGGTCGGTCGAGCTTTTTCTCCGGCAGCCGGAGAGGGTGCCTGAAATGTCTTCTGACTTCTTTTTTGAATAAAACCGTTTTTAAGCTCCTCCTGTCGCCGGGCTAAAATAACCCTGGATAAAGTTGGAATTTTGCCAGTTTTTGGCGGAGGACTGAATTTGTTCCTCCCAGGATTCCGTTTTTACCGGCAGAGTTGGCTGGGTGGCGGTTCCCCACCTGGAGTTCCGTCTCGTTGTTGCCCGAAGCTTGGTTCCCGGAGATCTGCCATGAGATACGCCCGTAGCCGAAGCGAAAAGCGTTTTTCCCTGAAGGGCTCCCCTTTAGGTGCTGCCCTGCTTGGTAAAGCTTGGCGGGTAAGCGCGAGCAAGGTTCGGAACTATCGCTTGGGGAGATATCCCACGGTTGGGATTGTGCTAGCGGTGTGGGCCGTGGTTTATGCAGTGGGAGGATCTTGGGAAGGTAGAGCCGAGGAGGCCAGGGTCCGAAGGCTTCGGTTCCGCCATCACGTGATCGATGTGGGTGTGGAGGGACGGGGGTTTGGCCAGACGGCCCTGGCAGATCTTACCGGCGACGGCCGACCGGAATTTGTAATGGGGGTCTCCGGGGGTCCTATTTACGTGTATGAGTATCACACTCCGCAACAGTGGACTCGATACCGAGTGGGAGAAAATTCGCCGTCGGAGGTGGGGCTGGCAGTGCTCGACGTGGACGGAGATGGCCGTCTAGATTTGGTGGCCGGTGGAGCTTGGTATCGCAACAGTGGATCCCTCTCAAACCCGTTCGAAAGGCTTGTCTTTGATCCGAAGCTGGCAGGTGTCCACGATATGGCAGTGGCGGATTTGGATGGGAATGGTCGGCTGGACGTGATTTGCCTTTCTGATCGGGCGGATCTGCGTTGGTATCGGATCCCTGATGACCCACGCGAGCCTTGGGAGATGATTTCCATTGGCCCGCCGGTTCATGCCGGTTTAGCTGTGGGGGATCTCAATGGAGATGATGCCCCGGATGTAGTTCGGACCAATGTATGGTTCGAGAACCAGGAGCGGGGCCGAAAGTGGGTGGAGCATCCCATCGGTCCGAGCACTCCGCCTCCTGCGGATTTTCGGCCAAAATTCGCTTTCGATGCCACGAAGGCATGGGTCGTGGATATGAACCGGGATGGCCGAAACGATGTGGTCTTTACCGATGCAGAAATCCCCGGGGGAAAAGTTTGGTGGATGGAAAACAAAGACGGCCTGGGTAAAGTCTGGGAAAGGCATGACGTATTTGTTCCTCAACCGAATCAACCTCGGCGGGGAGCATTTCACTCGTTGGTGGTGGCGGATTTTACCGGGGACGGCGGACTCGACATCTTTTCGGCGGAAATGGAATGGGTTCGAGGAGCAGTTCCACCTCGGTGGTACATCTGGGAGAACGTCGACGGT
>Ga0272449_1000685_pt1 | contig 38678 bp, 45 predicted proteins | sample YNPCB0241_FD_198679 | JGI IMG/M metagenome (GOLD analysis project Ga0272449, IMG submission 198679) | Hot spring sediment microbial communities from Yellowstone National Park, WY, United States - YNP-CB-024-1 | ecosystem: Environmental > Aquatic > Thermal springs > Hot (42-90C) > Sediment...
CAGGCCTGGCCTGGCCGAGGGCTCGGGAACGAAGTTCGGGGCGCCTCGACCCGGTACGCCCGGGTGGCCTTCGCCGGAGGGCGAAGTTCGGGGTTGGGGCGCGGAGGTTTACCGGGGGCGGCGCCACGCACGGGCGCCTCGTCCCGCCGGTGGCGGCGTGAATTGGGGGCGACAGGGTGGCCAGGTTTGGCTACGGCGGGCAGGCCGTGATCGAAGGTGTGATGATGCGGGGGCCGGCGAGCTGGGCCGTGGCCGTGCGCCGGCCGGACGAGACCGTGGTGGTGGCCCGTCACCCCCGGGTGTCTGCGGCACACCGGCATGCGTGGCTCAGGTTGCCGGTGCTGCGGGGGGTGGTCGTGCTCTGGGAGGCCCTGGTGCTGGGGGTCGCGGCCCTGACCTACTCCGCCCGGCAGGCCGCCGGCGACGACGTTAAACTGGGCCGCCTCGAACTCGCCGGTACCGTGATGCTGGCGGTGGCGCTGGCGGTAATTCTCTTTCTGGCCCTCCCGGCCCTGATGGCGCACCTGGCCCAGGGGTTCGTTCGGGGCGGCCTGGCGCAGAACCTGGTGGAGGGGCTGGTAAGGCTCGCGGTTTTCCTGGCCTACGTGGTCGTCATCGGCTGGTTTCCCGACATCAGGCGGGTGCAGGCCTACCATGGGGCCGAACACAAGGTGATTAACGCCTTCGAGGCCGGGGCCGAGCTGGAGGTGTCCGCGGTGCGGACTTTCAGCACCTTTCACCCGCGCTGCGGCACCAGTTTCATTTTTCTGGTTCTGGTGGTGAGTATTTTCGTCTTCTCCTTGGTGGATCATCGTGACCTCTGGTGGCGCCTGGCCTCGCGCCTGGTCCTCCTGCCCGTGGTGGCCGGCCTGGCCTACGAACTGGTCCGGCTGAGCTACGACTTCTACCACACGCCGTGGGGCCGTCTGGTGGCCGCGCCGGGCAGGTTTCTGCAGAGCCTGACCACCAGGGAGCCCGACGACCGCCAGATTGAGGTGGCCCTGGCCGCCCTGCGTTCCGTGCTGGAGGACGGTGGTGAGACCCGTGTTCGATAAACTGAAGGGCCTGGAGGAACGCTACGAGGAACTGAACCGCCTGATCGGCGATCCGGCGGTCATGGCGGACCAGAATCGGTGGCGCGGGTACGTGAAGGCCCACGCCGAACTCGAGGAGATCGTGGCCGCGTACCGCGAGTACAAGAGGATCGCGAACGAGATTCGGGAGGCCCGGGAGTTGCTGGAACAGCCCTTGGAAAGCGATTTCCGCGAGCTGGTGGTGGAGGAGCTCGAGCGGCTGGAGGAGCAAAAGCAGGCCGCCGAGCAGCGCCTCAGGATTCTCCTTTTGCCGCGGGACCCCAACGACGAAAAAAACGTGCTGGTGGAAATCCGGGCCGGTACCGGAGGCGAGGAGGCGGCGCTGTTCGCCGCGGACCTGCTCCGGATGTACTCCCGGTATGCGGAAAGCCGGGGGTGGCGTACCGAACTGCTCAGCTCCAGCCCCACGGACCTAGGGGGCTTTAAAGAGGCCATTCTGCTGGTGGAAGGGAAGGGAGCCTACAGCCGGCTTAAATTCGAAAGTGGGGTTCACCGGGTACAGCGGGTGCCCGTAACCGAGGCCGGGGGGCGCATCCACACCTCGGCGGCCACGGTGGCGGTCCTGCCCGAGGCCGAGGAGGTCGAGGTGGAGATCGACCCGCGGGACCTGCGTATCGACGTGTTTTGCTCCACCGGGCCAGGTGGTCAATCGGTGAACACCACCCAGTCTGCGGTGCGCATCACCCACCTGCCCACCAACATCGTGGTGACGTGCCAGGACGAGAAGTCCCAGCACAAGAACAAGGAGAAGGCCATGCGGGTGCTGCGGGCCCGGCTGCTGGACCGGCTGCAGCAGGAGCAGCACGCGAAAATGGCCCAGGCGCGGCGTATGATGGTGGGTACCGGGGACCGGAGCGAACGTATCCGCACCTACAACTTCCCCCAGAACCGGGTGACGGACCACCGCATCGGCCTGACCATCTACCGGTTGGAGGAAGTGCTGCAGGGGAATCTGGACGAGATCATCGACGCCCTGATCACCTCGGACCAGGCCGCGCGCCTGCGGCAGGTGCAGTGATTTGGCGCCGTTGGTGAAGGAGGCCCTGGCCTACGGCCGGCAAACGTTGCGGCGGGCCGGGGTGCCGGAGGCCGCGGTGGACGCCGAGGTACTCCTGGCGCACGTGCTGGCCACGGACCGGCTGGCCCTGTACCGTGACGAGCGACGGGCCTTGAGCCCCCGGGAATGGAGCCTTTTTCGGGACCTCCTGGCGCGGCGCGCCCGCCGGGAGCCTGTGGCCTACCTGACGGGCCGCAAGGAGTTCATGGGCCTGACCTTTGCGGTGAACAGGGCGGTGCTCATACCCCGGCCGGAGACAGAGCTGCTGGTGGAGCGGGCCCTGGCCCTTTTGGCGGACCGCGAGGCGCCGGTAGTGGTGGACGTGGGCACGGGGTGCGGGGCCGTGGCGGTGAGCTTGGCGTATTACCACTGCGGGGCCGAAATCTACGCCACCGACATTTCGGAGGCGGCCCTGGCCGTGGCCCGGGAGAACGCGGCCCGGCACGGCGTGGCCCACCGGGTGTCCTTTTACTGCGGCGACCTTCTGGCGCCGGTGGCCTTCCTGGCCGGCCGGGTGGACCTGGTAGCAGCCAACCTCCCCTACGTTCCCTCGGCGGAACTGGCCCGTCTCCCGCCCGACGTGCGCAACTACGAACCGCGCGCCGCCTTGGACGGCGGACCGGACGGTCTGGCCCTGCACCGACGTCTGGTGCCCCAGGCTACGCGGACCTTGCGTACCGGCGGGGTTCTGTTGGCCGAGGTGGGGCCGGGGCAGGGCGGGGTACTGGCGGAGTGGCTTGCGGCCGCGGGCTGGCGCGGAACGAGGTTGATCTTGGATTACGGCGGGCGGGAGCGCGTGGTGGAGGCGGTCCGCTAGTGTGGGGTCCCAGCCGGAGTGGAGGCCGGCCCGGGGTGTGGCGCGGGGGACCTTGCCCGCTGGTGGTAGCTGCCGCTTTGTGGTATACTGATTCTGAGATACTGGTGAGGTGAGGCGTGCGGTGCAGACCAGGTACTTGCGGGTGGACCCCGAACGTCCCGAGGCGGCCGCCCTTGAGGAAGCCGCCGGAGTGATCCGCAACGGGGGCGTGGTGGCCCATCCGACGGAGACCGTGTACGGCCTGGCCGCCGACGTTTTCAACCCGGCGGCGGTACGGCGCGTTTTCGCCGCCAAGGGCCGCCCGCCCGGCAAGGCCCTCATCGTGGCCGTGGCGACGCGGGAAGACCTGGCGCGGCTGGTGCGGGAGCTGGTGCCGGGCGCGGAGGCCCTGATGGACGCCTTCTGGCCCGGCCCCCTAACCCTGGTGCTGCCACGCCGCACCGAGGTGCCCGACCTGGTTACCGGCGGGGGGAATGGTGTGGCCGTGCGCATGCCGGCGCACCCAGTGGCGCTGGCTCTGATCCGGGCCGCGGGGGTACCGGTCACGACCACCAGCGCCAACCTGTCGGGCAGGCAGCCGCCGGTCACGGCCATGGAGGTGCGCAGCCAGCTGTGGGGCCGCATCGACGTCCTGCTCGACGGCGGACCGGCTGGTTCGGGGACACCGTCTACGGTGCTGGACATGACCTCTCCGGTGCCCACCTTGGTGCGGGTAGGAGCTCTGGGCCCGGACGAGCTGGCCGCGGTGCTCGGGCGTCCGGTGGCCGCACCGGAATCGGCCGCCGAAACGGCGCGGACACCATGAGCCTTGGGACCACCCTGGCCCTGGCCGTGGCCCTGGGCACGGACGCGCTGGCGGTGTGCCTGGGTATAGGCATGGGGGGCGTCACCCGGCGGCAGGTGGTTGTGATTTCCGCGGTGGTGCTGGTTTTCCACATCGTCATGCCCCTGGTGGGCTGGCTCACGGGCGAAATGGTGGGTCAGATTCTGGGGCGCGTGGCCGGCATTGCCGGGGCCCTCCTGCTGATCTACCTGGGGGCCAGGATGATATTCGGCGACGGGGCGTCTGCGAAGGAGGCCCTCGCGTGGCTGAAACAGCGCACGGGGGTGGTGGCCCTCGGCGCGGGCGTGAGCGTGGACGCCCTGAGCGCCGGGTTCGCCTTGGGTACGCAAGCCACCACCGTGTGGCCGGTGGTGTCGGTAATCGGACTCGTGGCTGGAGCCATGACCTGTGCGGGACTGCTGGGCGGGCGTTTTATTTCCTTGAGTTTTGGGGAGCGGGCCCGGCGGCTCGGCGGTCTGGTTCTGCTGGCCATCGGAGGGCGTTTCCTGGTCGGGGGTTAAGGGGAGCGGCAATGAAGATACTGTTTGTATGCACCGGTAACACGTGCCGGAGTACCATGGCGGCGGCCATAGCCAGGCACCAGGCGGCCGAGGCCGGCGTGCCACTGGAGGCGGAGTCTGCCGGTACCCACGCCCTGCCCGGCGCGCCGGCTGCGGAAGAAGCCGTGCAGGTGCTGCGGGAGGGCGGGGTGGAGCTGCCGGAGCACCGGGCCAGACTGCTCACGCGCGAGATGGTCGAGGGCGCGGACCTGGTGCTGACCATGACCGCGGCCCAGGCGGCCTACGTACGGGAGCTGGCCCCGGAGTTCGCGGACCGGGTGCACACCCTGGGCGGTTTCGCCGGAGGCGGCGAGGAGGTCCCGGACCCCATCGGTCTGGGCATCGACGCCTATCGGGAGTGCGCGCGGCAACTGGCGGCCCTGATCCGCCTGTCCATAAAGCGTCTAATGGCAGAAGGAAAACAGGCTAAAACGTAGAATGGTACACGACAAAGGCAGGTCGTTTTCCTTGCGCGTCGCGGTAGCCAGCGATCACGGTGGGTGGCAACTGAAGCAGCAAGTGGTGGAGTACCTCCGGGAGGCCGGCGTGCCCTGCACGGACCTGGGCACCTACTCGGAGGAGGCGGTGGACTACCCCGACTTCGCCGTGCTGGTGGCCGAGGGGGTGCGCCGGGGAGAGTACGACCGGGGCATCCTGTGCTGCGGGACGGGCATCGGCGTGTGCATTGCCGCGAACAAGGTTCCGGGGGTCCGGGCGGCGCTGTGCCACGACACGTACAGCGCGCGCATGTCCCGGGAGCACAACGACGCCAACGTGCTGACTATGGGCCAGCGGGTGATAGGCTCTGGCCTGGCCCGTGAAATCGTGCGCGTCTGGTTGGCCACCGAGTTCGCGGGCGGGCGGCATGCTTGCCGCGTCGACAAGATCCGAGCCATAGAGGCCAGGTATGCGGGACCGGGTGCCGGTGGCGCCTGCGAGGCCCCGGCGTGCGACCGGGAACCGAATAAGGGTGGGAGCCAGAGGGGCGGAGGTCGTGGCCTGGCCGGGTAGTGGCGTGCCCGGTCAGGCTGTCAACTCGCCAGCCAGGGTCCTGCCGCACCGGAGGCCTACCCCAGGACCTGTATGGCCCAGGGCCAGTTCCGGTGTAGTGGCAGGGCCGAACTACTACCGGATACGGGAGGAGACCCACCATGCGCATGTGCGCCCCTCTGGCCGAAGTGGACCCCGAAATAGCGGGGGCTCTTGATCTGGAAAAACAGCGCCAGGAAAACAAGCTGGAACTGATTGCCTCCGAGAATTTCGTCAGCCGGGCGGTGATGGAAGCCCAGGGTTCGGTCCTGACCAACAAGTACGCCGAGGGCTATCCCGGCCGGCGCTATTACGGCGGCTGTGAGTACGTCGATATCGCGGAGGAGCTCGCTATCCGACGGGCGTGCGCCCTGTTCGGGGCCGAGCATGCCAACGTGCAACCCCACTCGGGTTCGCAGGCGAACACGGCCGTGTACTACGCCCTCCTGCAGCCCGGCGACCTCATCATGGGCATGAACCTGTCCCACGGCGGGCACCTGACCCACGGCAGCCCGGTCAACATCTCCGGACGCTACTTCCGCATCGTTTTTTACGGTGTGGACCGGGAGAGCGGCCGCATCGATTACGACGCCGTGCGGGAGCTGGCCCGGGCCCACCGGCCGCGCCTGATCGTGGCGGGCGCCAGCGCCTACCCGCGGGCCATCGATTTCGCGGCCATGCGGGCCATCGCCGACGAGGTGGAGGCCTACCTCATGGTAGACATGGCCCACATCGCTGGCCTGGTGGCCGCGGAGCTGCACATGAGCCCCGTGCCTTACGCCGAGGTGGTTACGAGCACCACCCACAAGACTCTGCGCGGCCCCCGGGGCGGTCTGATCCTGTGCCGGGCCCGCTACGCGTCGGCCATCGACAAGGCCGTTTTCCCGGGCATCCAGGGCGGCCCCCTGATGCACGTGATCGCGGCCAAGGCCGTGGCCTTCAAGGAGGCCCTGCAGCCCGATTTTCGCGAATACCAGCGGCAGCTGGTGGCCAACGCGCGGGTGCTGGCCGAGGAACTCATGGGCTACGGTTTCGACCTGGTTTCCGGCGGCACGGACAACCACCTGATCCTGGTGGACCTGCGCAACAAGGGCCTGACCGGGGCCGAGGCCGAGAAACTGCTCGACGAGGCGGGCGTGACGGTCAACAAGAACACCATCCCCTACGACCCCCAACCCCCGACCGTCACCAGCGGCATACGCCTGGGCACGCCCGCGGTGACCACCCGCGGCATGGGCAAGGAGGCCATGCGCCGCATCGCCGAGATCATTCACCTGGTCTTAAGCTCGCGCGGCAACGGGGTGCAGCTGGAGCGCGCCCGCAGGATGGTGGCCGAACTCTGCCGGGCCCATCCCCTGTACACCAGTCATGCGTGAGCCGCGGCCGGGCTGGGACGAATACTTCATGACCATTGCCCGGGTGGTGGCCAGCCGTTCCACCTGCCTCCGCCGGCAGGTGGGGGCCGTGCTGGTGCGGGAGAACCGTATCCTGGCTACCGGCTACAACGGCGCGCCTGCGGGCCTGCGCCACTGTCTGGAGGTGGGGTGCTTGCGGGAGCGCATGGAAGTGCCGGCCGGGGAGCGCCATGAACTGTGCCGCGGCCTGCACGCGGAGCAAAACGCCCTGTTGCAGGCCGCGGTTTACGGCATTTCTATCCGGGGGGCCACTTGCTACGTCACCCACCAACCCTGCGTCCTGTGCGCCAAAATGCTGGCCAACGCCGGCATCGGGGAAGTGGTTTTCGCAGGCGACTACCCCGACGAACTGGCGCGCCAGATCTTTGCCGAGGCCGGCGTGCGCCTGACGCGGTGGGAGCCGTGCTGAAGGTCCTGGTGGTGTTCGGCACGCGGCCCGAGGCCATCAAGATGGCACCCGTGGTTAAGGCCCTGGAAAGGGAGGCGGACCGGTTCCTCTGCCGGGTGGCCGTTACCGCGCAGCACCGCGAAATGCTGGACCAGGTCCTGGAACTGTTCGACATCAGGCCGGCCTATGACCTGGACATCATGCGGGCCGGCCAGACGCTTTTTGACATCACGGAGCGGGCCCTCTCGGGCCTGGGGCGCATCCTGGAGGTCGAGGCCCCGGACCTGGTGCTGGTGCACGGAGACACCACCACGACTTTCACGGCGGCCCTGGCCGCCTTTTACCTGCAGATTCCCGTGGGCCACGTGGAGGCGGGCTTGCGCACGCACAACAAGTACGCCCCCTTCCCGGAGGAAATGAACCGGCACCTGACGGCGGTGCTGGCGGATCTGCATTTCGCACCCACGCCGCGGGCCCGGGCCAACCTGCTGGCCGAGGGGGTGCCGGCAGAGCGCATCTTCGTCACGGGCAACACGGTTATCGACGCCCTGCTGGCTACGGTGCGGCCGGACTTCGCCTTCACGGACCCGGTGCTGCGGAACATCGATTTCGCATCCCACCGGATACTGCTCGTGACCACCCATCGCCGGGAGAACTGGGGCGCGCCTTTGCGCGAGGTCTACCGGGCCCTGCGGGAGATAGTGCTGGCCTATCCCGACGTGGTGGTGGTTTTTCCGGTGCACAGGAATCCGGTGGTGCGTAACGTGGTTTTGGCGGAACTGGGGGACCTGCCGCGCGTCCACCTCACCGAGCCCCTGGATTACCTGCCCTTTGCCAACCTTATGGCCCGGTGCCACCTGGTCCTCACGGACTCGGGCGGCCTGCAGGAGGAAGCGCCGGCCCTGGGCAAGCCGGTACTTGTGCTGCGGGATACCACCGAGCGGCCCGAGGCCTTGGAGGCCGGCACGGTGGAACTGGTGGGCACGTGCCGGGAGCGGGTGCTGGCCGCCACGCGGCGTCTCCTTGACGACCCCGCGGCCTACCGCCGCATGGCGGAGGCCGTGAACCCCTATGGAGACGGGCGGGCCGCGGTCCGCATTGTGGCGGCCCTGGCCTACCGGTTCGGTCTGGCGGCAGAGCCGCCCGAGGAGTTCGTGCCCCCTTGTGCCAGGAATTACTTTTCGCCCCCCCGCGGGGGAAAATTTTTTCGGGATCCGGAGCAGGAATCGGGCCCGGTGGCGTAGAACATTAAATGGCCCGGATGGGAAAATTGGCACAAGGTGCAGCCCCCGGATGAGGGAACCCTTGCGGCCCGGTTCCGCTGCCGGAGGGGAAGGGAAATGTGGAAGTCGGTCCTCAACGCCTTCGCCCTGGCTTCCATCATAAGCGCGGAACTGGCGGGTTCCCTGGTCCTGGGCGTGCTCGTCGGTCGTTATCTGGATAACAGGTGGCACACCGGGCCCTGGCTGATGCTCACCGGACTTCTCCTGGGCCTGGCGGCCGGAGTTCTGGGTGTGTACAAAACCTTGACGCGCTTCTTTGCGGGGAAGGAAGGCTGATGAACGACCTAAATTTCAAAATGTTACTCGCCAGGGCATACGTGTTCAGTGGGTTGACGGTCGTTCTGTTACTCTCACGTCTGCTCTGGAATTTTTGGGACCCCATTAACTGGGGTCTTATCCTGGGTACCGCCGCCGGCATCTGCAACGGAATTCTGCTGGGGCGTCGGCTGTGTGCCCTGACCGGTGCGGACCGGAACCGGTGGCAGGTTTTACTGGGCGGCCCGGGCATGCGCCTGATGGTGGTTTTTGGCGTGCTGTACCTCGCGTGGCGCGTGCCCTGGATCAGCGTTGCGGCCACGGGCGTCGGTCTGTTCGTTATGCCGGTGGTGTTCCTCCTGGTGGCGTTGGGCGAGATGGCGCGGGAAGGTCGGCGGATCCGCCAGGCATCTTAGGGACGAGTCTAAAGTAAAGGAGGTGGTCTGGGGTTTGAGAAGGGCGTTGACGCTGGCGTTGATGGGCATGATGCTGATTTTCGTGGCAGTGTCCGTAACCGGGTGCGGCGAGGGGTTTAGCCTTGAACGTGTTGAGCACGACCTAAACATATGGGGCATTCCTCACCATCCCTGGCACCTGGGCCAAATCGGGGGTTTTCCTCTGGAGTTCAACCCGCCCACGATCATCTTTACCTGGGTGGCCATGGTGCTGACCGTGTTGCTGTGCGTGGCCGCGGCCCGAGGTACCAATTTGCGGCAGCCCAGTAAACTGGCCTGCCTGATAGAGATGATTTTGCAGTTCCTGCGGGGCCTGGTGGACGAGAGGCTGGAAGCCAAGAAAGCCGCTGGCCTCTACACCCTCATCTTCACCTTTTTCCTCTTCATCACGGTTTGCAACCTCCTGGGGCTGGTGCCGACCATGGTGGCCCCCACGGCGGACATTCAGACCACCTTTGGTCTGGCCCTCATCACGTTCGTCATGATGTACGTGTGGGGGATTCGCTACAAGGGGGTTAGGTACTTCAAACACTATCTCCAACCCTACCCGTTTTTCCTGCCCATCACCATACTGGAGGATCTGGCCAAGCCCCTGACGCTGGCGTTCCGACTTTTCGGCAACATGAAGGGTAAAGAGGTCATGATCCTGGCGCTGCTGGGACTAATCACAGGGGTGGCCGAAATAGCCGGCGGCTTCCTGGCGTCAGTCGTGTGGCTGGGCTTCTGCGTCTTCATCTCGCTGATCCAGGCCTTCGTTTTCACCGTACTGAGTATTGCTTACATTTCCATGGCAGCGGCTGAAGAACATCACTAACAGAGAGGAGGGAAAACCGGTGGAAGTAGGTGCAGCTGCGGCTCTGGGTATGGCACTCGCTGCGGGGCTGGGCGCCGTGGGGGCTGGCATCGGTGACGGTATCGTCACCGGGAAGTTGCTGGAAGGTGTAGCCCGCCAGCCAGAACTGCGGGGCCAACTGATGACGTTGATGTTCATCTCGGTTGGCTTGATTGAGTCCATCCCGATTATTGCCATCGTGATCGGGTTCATCCTCATGGGCAAGATTGGTGGCTAAGGGCTCCTGTAGGAGGGCGGTACAGCAGGTTTTGGCGCAGCGCCGAAACCTGCTGCCACCTTTCTTCAGTGCAGCCGGGGCCCGGGCGGGTTCACGGGACGGTAGAGCCTAGGGTTAAGGAGGGTCCTTCCGGCGTGGAGTTAAAATTTAACGCGACCATCCTGGCGCAGATTTTCCACTTTGTGTTGTTGTTGGTCATCCTACGCCTGGTGGCCTATAAGCCCATCCTGCGCATCCTGGAGGAGCGCCAGAAGCACATAGCGTCCAACATCGAGGCCGCGGAGCAACAGCGGCTTGAAGCCGAGCGGCTGAGGGAGCAATTCGAGGCCGAGTTGCGCCGGGCCAGGGAGAAGGCCGACGAAATCATCCAGCAGGCCACCAAGGCAGGGGAGGAGCAGGCGCGTCAGATCGTCGCTCAGGCCCGCGAGGAGGCCACGCGCCTGAAGGAAAGCGCGCTGCAGGAAATCCAGCTCGAGCGCGAGAAGGCCTTGGCCGAGCTAAAGGAGCAGGTGGCCAACCTTTCGGTGCTGGTGGCGGGTCGCATCCTCAAGGAGGCCATCACCATGGACACCCAGCGGCGGCTGGTAAGGGAATTCATCGATGAGGCGGCGCGCTACGTGCAGTGAGGCCGAGTTGTTGAGAAGGGGGGCGGACCGGCCCGGGCCGGACGGCGGAAGCGGGCCGGGCGGGTATGTTCAGGGAAGCTGTGGCCAGACGTTACGGACAGGCGCTTTTTGATTTGGCCGAGCGCCACAAGATCGTGGACCGCCTCGAGCGGGAACTGAAGGAGATAGCCGAGACCCTTGAAGGATCCCAGGAGTTACGTCGCGCCTTAGAACACCCACAGGTGGCAGGTGAAGCCAAGAAGAAACTCCTGCAGCGGTTGTTCGGAGGGACGTCGTCGCGCATCACGGTGAACTTCCTGATGCTCGTGATCGACCGCCGGCGGGAAATGTTCCTGAAGGACATCATCAGAGAGTATATGCGTCTGGTGGACCAGGCCCGCAACATCGCGGACGTCCAGATCACCTCCGCGGTGGAACTCACCCCCGAGGAAAAGGAGCAACTGGTAGGAAACCTGGCGCGAGCCACCGGCCGGCAGGTGCGGGCGCGCTACATTGTGGACCCGGAACTCATCGGCGGCGTGGTGGTGCGCATCGGCAACCGGGTCATAGACGGCAGCATCAGGAGCAAGCTGCGGGCCCTGCGGGAACGTCTGGTGGCCGGGCCGGCATAAAGGGAGGAGGGGTGTGTCATGCGACTGCGGCCGGAAGAAATCAGCGACATCATTCGGCAGCAGATCGAGAATTACGAGGCGCTCACCGAGGTAAGCAGCGTGGGTACCGTCATCCAGGTCGGTGACGGCATCGCCCGCATCTACGGCCTGGAAGACTGCATGTACAGCGAGTTGCTGGAGTTCCCGGGCGGGGTCTACGGTATGGCCCTGAACCTGGAAGAGGACAACATCGGGTGCGTGATCCTGGGGCCCTACAAGCACATCAAGGAGGGCGACGTGGTCAAGCGCACCGGGCGCATCATCTCGGTGCCGGTGGGTGACGCTTTGCTCGGGCGGGTGCTCAACCCCCTGGGCCAGCCCCTGGACGGCAAGGGGCCCATCGTCAGCGAGAAGTACCGGCCCATCGAGCGCATTGCGCCGGGCGTGATTTACCGGCGGCCGGTGCACGAGCCGCTCCAGACCGGCATCAAGGCCATCGACTCCATGATCCCCATCGGGCGCGGCCAGCGGGAGCTAATCCTGGGGGACCGCCAGACGGGCAAGACCGCCATCATCGTGGACACCATTCTGAACCAGAAGGGCGGCGACGTGATCTGCATCTATGTGGCCATGGGCCAAAAGGCGAGCACCGTGGCCCGCGTCATTCAGACCTTCGAGGACTACGGGGCCATGGACTACACCATCGTGGTCTCGGCCACGGCCTCGGACCCCGCGCCGCTCATCTATATCGCGCCCTACGCCGGGTGTGCCATGGGCGAGGAGTTCCTGGAACAGGGCAGGCACGTGTTAATTGCCTACGACGACCTCTCCAAGCAGGCCGCGGCCTACCGCGAGCTGGCGCTGCTGCTCCGGCGCCCGCCCGGCCGCGAGGCCTACCCGGGCGACATCTTCAACCTGCACTCGCGCCTCCTGGAGCGGGCCTGCAAACTGGACGAGAAGTACGGCGGCGGCAGCCTCACGGCTTTGCCCGTCATCGAGACCCAGGCCGGGGACGTGACGGCCTACATCCCCACCAACGTGATTTCCATCACGGATGGTCAGATCTACCTGGAGCCAGACCTCTTCTACGCCGGCATCCGGCCGGCCATCAACGTGGGCCTTTCGGTGTCGCGCGTGGGTGGCGCGGCGCAGAACAAGGCCATGAAGCAGGTGGCGGGACGGCTCAGGCTGGACCTGGCCCAGTACCGGGAGCTGGCGGCCTTCGCCCAGTTCGGATCCGACCTGGACAAGGCCACGCTGGCGCGCCTGACGCGCGGCGAGCGCATGGTGGAAATCCTCAAGCAGGAACAGTACGTGCCCATGCCGGTGGAGGAGCAGATCATGATCATCTTCGCCGGCGTCAACGGCTACCTGGACGACCTGCCGGTGGAGCAGGTGCGTCCCTTTGAGGCCGAGTTCCTGCGCTTCATGAAGACCAGCAAGACTGACATCGTGGAGGAGCTGAGGGTCAAGAAGGAGATCTCGGCGGACCTGGACCAGCGCCTCCGTGCGGCCATCGTGGAATTTAAGGAGAACTTCGTGCGCCAGCGCGGGCTGGCGGCGGCCAGCTAGCGGGGTGATCGGGGTTGCCGGGTTTGAGGGATCTCCGGCGCCGGTTGCGGAGCGTCAAGAGCACCCAGCAAATCTGCAAGGCCATGAAGGCGGTGGCGGCGGCCAAGATGACGCGGGCCCAGGAAACCGTGATCGCGGCCCGCCCCTACGCCCGGGAGATACGGGAAGTGCTCAGCCGGGTGGCCGCCGCCACCGCGGGCGTGCGGCACCCCCTGCTGGAGGTGCGGGAGCCTCGCCGGGCCCTGGTCGTGGCCATCACGGCGGACCGGGGGTTGTGCGGCGGCTTCAACGCCAACCTGATCCGCCGCACCGTGGACCTGACAAAGGAACTGCCCGAGGTGGGTCTGGTGGCCGTGGGCCGAAAGGCGCGCGACTTTTTCCGCCGCCGGGCCTACAGGATCGTGCAGAGCTACGTGCGCCTGGGCGAGACCATCAGGTTCTCCACGGCGCAGGAGATTGCCCGCTTCGTCATGGACCAGTACACGGCGGGCGAGTGCGACGTGGTGTACCTTGTCTTCAGCCAGTTCATCAACGTTCTGGTGCAGCGGCCGACGGTGGTGAAGCTGCTGCCCGTGGAGCCGCCGGCCGAGGCCGGGGGCCGGCGCGTGGACTACATCTTCGAGCCCGGCCCCGAAGAGGTGCTGGCGGCCCTGCTGCCGCGCTACGTCGAGGTGGCGGTGTACCACGCCCTGCTGGAGTCCAAGGCTTCGGAGCACAGCGCGCGCATGACGGCCATGGACAACGCCACCAAGAACGCGGGTGAAATGATCGACCGCCTGACCCTCCAGATCAACCGCGTGCGGCAGTGGATGATCACCAAGGAAATGCTGGAAATAACCAGCGGCGCCGAAGCGCTGAAGTAAGAGGGGGGAAACGTCGTGGAAGAGAAGAACGTGGGCTATGTGGTACAGATCATCGGCGTAGTGGTGGACATTCGCTTCCCCTCGGGCAAGCTGCCCGATATTTTCAACGCCGTCAAGATTCAGAGTGAAAAGGAGGACGTCTTCGGCAAGAAGATCGACCTGACCCTGGAGGTGGTCCAGCACCTGGGCAATGACATGGTACGGTGCGTGGCCATGTCCACCACCGACGGTCTCGTGCGGGGTATGGAGGCCGTGGATACCGGGGCTCCGATTTCGGTGCCCGTGGGCCGGCCGGTGCTGGGGCGCCTGATCGACGTACTTGGCAACCCCATCGACGGCCTGGGGCCCATCGTGAGCGACAAGTACTATCCTATCCACCGTCCGGCTCCGCCCCTGGCCGAGCAGTCCACACGGGCCGAGCAGCTCGAGACCGGGCTCAAGGTTATTGACCTACTGGTGCCCTTCCTGAAGGGCGGCAAGATCGGGATGTTCGGCGGCGCCGGTGTGGGCAAGACCGTTATCGTGATGGAGCTCATCAATAACATCGCCAAGCAGCACGGCGGTATTTCCGTGTTCGCGGGCGTGGGCGAGCGTACCCGGGAGGGCAACGAGCTCTACCTGGAAATGAAGGCCGCGGGCGTGCTGGACAAGACCATGATGGTGTTCGGCCAGATGAACGAGCCGCCCGGCTGCCGGCTGCGGGTGGGGCTCACGGGCCTGTGCCTGGCCGAGTACTTCCGCGACGAGGAAGGCGCGGACGTGCTGCTGTTTATCGACAACATCTTCCGGTTCACCCAGGCCGGCTCTGAGGTTTCGGCGTTGCTGGGCCGCATGCCCTCGGCCGTGGGCTACCAGCCCACCTTGGCCACCGAGATGGGGCAGCTGCAGGAGCGCATCACCTCCACCCGCAAGGGCTCCATCACTTCGGTGCAGGCCATCTACGTGCCGGCCGACGACCTGACGGACCCGGCGCCGGCCACCACCTTCGCCCACCTGGACGCCACGGTGGTGCTCTCCCGGCAGATCGCCGAGCTGGGCCTGTACCCCGCGGTGGACCCCCTGGACTCCACCTCCCGCATCCTGGACCCCCACGTGGTGGGTGTGGAGCACTACCAGGTGGCGCGGGGCGTGCAGAAGGTGTTGCAGCGCTATAAGGAACTCCAGGACATCATCGCCATCCTGGGCATGGAGGAGCTTTCGGAGGAGGACAAGGTCATCGTGGGCCGGGCGCGGCGCCTGCAGCGCTTCCTGTCCCAGCCCTTCCACGTCGCCGAAGCCTTCACCGGCCGTCCCGGCACCTACGTGCCCATCAAGGAGACCATTCGCGGGTTCAAGGAGATCCTGGAGGGCAAGCACGACGAGCTTCCCGAGGAGGCCTTCTACATGGTGGGCACCATCGACGAGGCCGTGGAGAAGGGCAAGCGCCTCCTAGAAGGAGTGGCTTAAACCGTGGCCGAGAAAACCCAGCGCCTGGAAATCGTCACGCCGGAGCGGGTGGTGCTCAGCGACGAGGTGCGGTTTGTGGTGGCTCCCGGCAGCGAGGGCGAACTAGGCATCCTGCCCGAGCACGCCCCCCTCATCACCACCCTGGACATCGGTATCATGCGGGTGCAGAAGGAGAACCGCACCTACCGGGTGGTGGTCACGGGCGGTTTCATGGAGGTCCGCAACAGCCGGGTGGTGGTGCTGGCCACCGCCGCCGAGCGGGCCGAGGAGATTGACGTGGAGCGGGCGCGCGCGGCCAAGGAGCGGGCCGAGCGGCGTCTGGCCTCCAGGGACCCGGAAATCGACCTGGTGCGGGCCGAAGCGGCCCTGAAGCGGGCCCTTACCCGCCTCAAGGCCGCGGAACAGGTGCACTAAAAGCTTCCGGGGGCCGCGCCGGCAGCGTCCCCGGGAAAGCGAAAAGATGGGCCGGGCATAATCCCGGCCTTTTTCCTTTTTGAGGGCCCGGGACCACCCCCTGAGATGGAGCCACTGCTGCTTTCTTCGGCCGACGGTTGCGGCTATAATCGTGTTAGTGGGGGTGAACTGACCGTGGGTGACGTTTACGTGGAGGTAGAACTGGCCAATTACGACGACTATGTCCTGGCCCGCCACGGGCACCTGAGCGAGGCAGAGATAAGGAGGGCAGGCGTCAGGTTGCTTGTCGACACGGGTGCCGTGATGCTGGTTTTGCCCGAGGACCTGGTTGACGTCCTCGGACTCACGCGCTGGGAAAAGGTAGTCGTCACGTACGCTGACGAGCGCAGAGAGCAGCGTGAAACGGCCGGGGCCATCCTGGTACGGGTGGGGGATCGTCAAATGGTGACCCGTTGTATCGTCGGACCACCTCAGAGCGAGCCGCTGCTGGGCCAGATTATCCTGGAGGAACTGGACCTCCTAGTAGACGCGAGGCAGGGCCGGCTGGTTCCCCGGCCGGAGTCGCCGTACAGGCCGTCCCTGAAGCTGAAGGGGCTGGCGGGGCGGGGTAAGCGGCTTTTTTCCGTGCGGAAGGCCGCGTCGGGGTGAAAGAACACTCCGGTGCGGTACCTGTGTAGGGGCAAAGTGGTCTGGTCCGCGGTGGCAAACGGGGGGTTCCCGCGCTGGAACGCGACGTAAGTGCCACGGACTTCCAGATACGGGTATACGACCGCCTTGGAGGCGGTCATAATTTTTTCCAGGGGCGATGCCAGTGTTGTCGCTGTTGATAACTGTGACCCTCCTGGGACTCCTGTACCCGTGGTGGGGCGGGCCGACCGCAGGGGATCCGGCCCGCCTCCTGGAGGCCTCCGGCGCCCGGGTGGACGTGATGCGCTGCTATGTGGTATATGACGGGCGGAATTCCTCCGGGCCGCCCACGTCGGAAGGCACCTTACTGCATGCGGTGGACGAAGGGCCCGCCGCGGCCCTCCGCGCCGTGCCCGCCTGCGCGGCCGGCCGCAAGGCGGGGGCCTGCGCCGCCGGGCCGGGCGCCCGCATTTTCCGGACCGCCTACGCCACGCTGCCGGGACCGCCCCCGCAGGGGCCCCTGGCCCTGGCCCGCACCGTGGCCCGGCAGGCCGGGGTGGTGGTACTCGAAGAGATGGCCGACGGCAATCTGGCCTCGGTGGCCGGCTACGGGCCCGGGTGGGGGCCGGGCCTGTGGTCCGGCCGCGGGTACCTCAACCTTCAGGTGGGGGTGCGCTACGACCCCGGGACCGACCGCACCCGGGTGGCCGCGGGAACGCCCGCCGTCTTCCCTGATTTCTAGCCCCAGACGGGCTGCGGCAAGCCACCCTGCGGACGGGCCGGTCTACCGTGGGAAAGCGGCCCATATATATTAGGGTAGTCGGGGTCGTCCCGGGCCGCGGCGGAACGGGAGGTGGGGCTTTGCGGCGTACTTTCCTGGGCTTAGTCCTGCTGTGCGCCGCCCTCGTGGCGGCGGTGGCCCTTTACCGTCAGAATTCCGGACCGGTGGTAATCCGCCCTTCCGGTACCGTGGTTCGGGTTTACTGCCACCAGAGCCAAGAGGTGCGCGCCATGCCCCTGGAGGAGTACCTGGTGGGCGTAGTGGCGGCCGAGATGCCGGCGGAGTTCCCCATGGAGGCCCTCAAGGCCCAAGCCGTGGTGGCCCGCACCTACATCCTCAAGCGCCTGATGGGGGGCGGCGTGGTGAACCGGGTGCATCCCGAGGCGGACATCTGCGATGACCCGCGCCACGGGCAGGCCTGGCTCTCCCGGGAGGAACTGCGCGCCCGCTGGGGGAAGGCCGGTTACTACCGCTACTACTACAAGGTAAAGGAAGCCGTCGACGCCACCCGGGGTGTGATCGTGACCTATGACGGGCAGCCCATAGATCCCGTGTACCACGGGTCCTGCGGCGGCGCCACCGAAAACGCCCGCGACGTGTGGAAGGTGGACGTGCCTTACCTGCGCAGCGTGAAGTGCCCCTACGATTCCTACCCCCGCGACAATGAACCCGTGACCTTCACCCTGGCCGAACTGGAACGCCGCCTGGGGACGGACCTTGGGGCGGTGCCCGCCCTGGCGGGCCGGCAGGAGCGGCTTGCGGTGGTGGCCCGCACCGAAACCGGCCGTCCGAAGAGTGTGCGTCTGGGCAACCGGGTCATGCTCGCGACCGAACTACGCGAACGCTTGGAGTTACGCTCTACCAATTTTCGCGTGCAGATGGAGGGCCACCGCGTAACCTTCACCTGCACGGGATACGGTCACGGGGTGGGCATGTGCCAGTACGGCGCCAGGGGACTGGCCGAGCACGGCCACGATTACCGGGCCATCCTGAAGCACTACTACACGGGGGTGGAGGTCACCAGACTCAAAGGCTGGTGAGGGTATAAAAACACCCGCCCGGTGCAAGAATAGCACCGGGTGATGCAAAATGTGGCAAATTCTGAGGTCAGTGGAGCGGGCCGCAACCCGTATCACGGGGGGCGTTATCCCGTGGTTGCTGGGCAACTGGCGCGTTTACGCCCTGGCCCTGGGGGTGGTGGCCCTGGTGGCCGCGCCGGCCGTCTGGAGGGCCGTGGTGGTGTCGAGGCCCTCCACGGCCCCGCCGGCCCAGGAGGCGACCGCCACGGCACCGGCCGAGGAGCGGGAGGACAAGCGTGAGAGGGCCCCGGAGTTCACGCCAACCCTGGCCTGGCCTCTGAACGGGCCCGTCCTGCGGGACTTCGGCCCCTATTATTCCCCCGTCTACCGCGATTACCGCTGGCACGAAGGGGTCGACCTGGCGGCCGCCCCCGGTGATTCCGTGCGGGCCGCGGCCCCGGGCAAGGTCACGGCCGTAGAGCGCGATCCCTTCTGGGGCCTCGTGGTACGCTGCGCCATAGGCCCCGGTTGGACTTTGGAGTACCGCGGCCTGGGCGCGGCCGGCGTCGAGCCTGGGCAGGAGGTGGGGGCCGGCGCACTCCTCGGGACCGTGGGCCCCGCACCCCCCGCCGAGGCCGAACTGAGCCCCCACCTGCACCTGGTGCTCTTGCGCCACGGTGTCCCCGTGGACCCGCGTAGTTACCTGGGTCCTTAGCCGCATATACATGTAAGTAGCACGGGACCGGGAGGTAGCACGATGCAGGAATACATCCAGCGGCGCGTGCTCGAGATCTGCGCCTACATCCTCGAGACCCAGGCGACGGTCCGCCAGGCCGCGGTCGTTTTCCAGGTCAGCAAGAGCACGGTGCACAAGGACATGACCGAACGGCTTCCCTGTCTCAACAAGCAACTGGCCCAGCAGGTGAAAGCCGTGCTGGAGCACAACAAGGCCGAACGCCACCTCCGGGGCGGAGAGGCCACCCGCCGCAAGTACAGCGCGAAGGTTGGAGAACAGAGAGGAATTGTGGCGGCGAGGTAGAATTAATGGTCCCAAATGCCAGGGCATTTTTTGACCCGTAATTGGTGGACAGGCTTCCGGCCCGGAAAGGGGCGCAAAGGCAATGTTCAACATCGGCAGCGACATAGGCATAGACCTGGGCACGGCGAGCGTGCTGGTGTACGTGCGCGGCCGTGGCATCGTGCTCCGTGAGCCCTCCGTGGTGGCCATCAACCGCGACACCGGCAGGGTCATCGCCATCGGCGAGGAGGCGCGCCGCATGCTCGGCCGCACACCGGGCAACATTGTGGCCACGCGGCCTCTGCGCGACGGGGTGATCGCGGACTACGACGTCACGGAAAAGATGCTGCGCTACTTCATGCAGAAGGCCGACGGGCGGCGGCTCGTCTTCCGCCCGCGCGTCATGGTGTGCATCCCCTCCGGGGTCACGGGCGTGGAGGAGAGGGCGGTGCGCCAGGCCGCCATCCAGGCGGGGGCGCGCCAGGCCCACCTCATCGAGGAGCCCCTGGCTGCGGCCCTGGGCGCCGGCCTGGATATATCCGAGCCCAGCGGCACCATGGTGGTGGACATCGGTGGGGGTACCACCGACGTGGCCGTGCTTTCCCTGGGGGGCATCGTGTGCAGCCGGTCCCTGCGTGTGGGCGGCGACAAGTTCGACGAGGCCATCGTGCGCTACGTCCGCCGGGAGTTTAACCTGATGATCGGCGAGCGCACCGGCGAGGAACTGAAGATCGCCATTGGCACGGCCTACCCCCAGGCCACGCCCGAGCGCAGCATGCAGATCCGGGGCCGCGACCTGGTGAGCGGCCTGCCCAGGGCCGTCACGGTAACCAGTAGCCAGGTGCACGAGGCCATCAAGGAGCAGCTGGAGGCCGTGGTGGGCGCGGTTAAGGAAGTGCTGGAGCGCACGCCGCCGGAACTGGCCGCGGACATCGTGAACAAGGGCATCGTCATGACCGGCGGCGGCGCCCTGCTGGCGGGCATGGACGCCCTCCTGAGCAAGGAGACGGGCCTGCCCGTGTTTGTGGCCGACGACCCCATGTCCTGCGTGGCCCTGGGCACGGGAAGGGCCCTGGGTATGCTCCGCATGCTGCCGGCCCCCAAGACCAGGAAACTCTTCCGGCGGGTGGTGTGAGGACGGGAACCGGGGATGCGAGGCGAGGGAGCCGTGACTCACTGGCCCAATAAGGGACCGAAGAACACGACCCAAACCGTGGCGCTGGCCCTGGCGCGGGCGCGCGAGCTGGGCATCGAAGACATCGTGGTGGCCAGCGTCTCGGGCCGCACGGTCCAGGCTTTCCTTAAAGAGCCTTTGGAGGGTCTGCGGCTGGTGTGCGTCACCCACCAGGTGGGTTTCGGGCGTCCGGGAGAGGACGAGATGTCACGCGAGGTACGCGAGCAGTTAGCCGCGGCCGGGGTGCCGGTCCTCACCACCACCCACCTCATGGCGGGCCTTGACCGGGCGCTGCGCTTCAAGTTCGGCGGCGTCTACCCCGCGGAAATCATAGCCGCGAGTTTGCGCATGCTGGGGGAAGGGGTCAAGGTGGGCGTGGAAATCGCGGTCATGGCCCTGGACGCCGGGCTGGTTCCTTACGGCCGTGACGTCGTGGCGGTGGCGGGCACCGGTCGGGGCGCCGACACCGCACTCGTGGTACGGCCCGCCCACTCCCACCACTTTTTCGACACAAAGGTCAAGGAAATCATCTGTAAGCCCCGGGAGTTCTGAGGACATCCGGTGTCGGGCCCGCAGGCCAGGAGACTCATTCCGGCCGGCGGGCCGGATTTTCGTCCCCCTGTGGCGGCGCTGCACGAACCATGTTTCAGTCCGGCGAGGTGAGCCCCGTGCCAGTGGATCCCGAGCTTCTGGCCATTCTGGCCTGCCCGGCCTGCAGGAACCCCCTCGTGGAAAGGGCGGTCGGCGAGGGCGAGGCGTCACCGGCCACGGACGGACTGTTTTGCGCCGCCTGCCGTCGGTTGTACCCGGTGCGGGACGGCATCCCGGTGCTACTCGTGGAGGAGGCGCAGGTGCTACCCTGATGCCATTTGACTTTTAACGTCAAACGCGGATGGAGGCCGGGTGCGCCTTTTGGCGTATTGCCGGGTGCGTCCTGCGGGTGTTAGAATGGGGGAGAATGCGGAGGTGAAGCCTTACCAATGGACATGCCGCCCCCGGGGGAAGTCATCCTGACCTACGACGATTACCTGCGCTTGCCGGACGATGGCCGGCGCTACGAGATCCTGGAAGGAGTGCTGGAGGTGACCCCCTCCCCCACCACCGTGCACCAGCGGGTGGTGCGCAACCTCTTTTCCGCGCTGCACGTCCACGTTGAAAAGCACGGGCTGGGAGAGGTATTCTTCGCGCCGCTCGACGTGGTTCTGAGCCCTTTCAGCGTCACCCAGCCGGATCTCCTCTACGTCTCCAGTGCCAGAAGCGAGATTCTCACCGAGGCGCACGTGGCGGGGGCCCCGGATCTGGTGGTCGAGGTCGTTTCTCCCAACACCTCCAGTCTCGACCGCGTGACCAAGGCCCAGGTGTACGCGCGTTACGGCATACCCCACTACTGGGTGGTGGACCCGGCGGCGAAGACGGTGGAGGAATTCCGCCTCCAGCGCGGCATTTACCTGCTGGTGCGGCGGTGGGAGGGTCGGGGGATGTTTACACCGGCACTCTTCCCGGGGCTGGAGATGGCTCTGACCGCGGTGTTCGCCGGCGCGTGAGGGTCCTGCGCGTTGCCACAGGGCCGCCGGGTCGAGCGGGGGTTGCCGAACACGGCGTCGGGGGTCACCCGCGGGGTGTCGACGAAGAACCCGGCGGTGCTCAAAGCGCGGCAAAAAAACTCCTTGTCACGGCCCGCAAAAGGGGGTAAAATACCCTTAGCCCTGTCGAGCATGCGGGTTGCAGTGCTCATGCGGGAGGCCACACGGAAAGGAGGGAGCCGGTGCCGGCGCTGGTGCGCGCCACCGCCGGGTGACCGGTGAAGGCTCGATGAGAGAGAAGGTCGAACAGGCGCTCGCCAACATTCGTCCCTACCTCCAGCGGGACGGCGGAGATGTGGAACTGGTGGAGGTCAGTCAGGACGGGATGGTCAAGGTGCGCCTCACGGGGACCTGCTGCGGCTGTGCCATGGCTACCTGGACCCTGAAGCAGGGTATCGAGCGGGTCCTCAAGCAGGCGGTGCCCGAGGTCAAGGAAGTCGTTGCCATATAGTGCGGCGGAGAAAAACTTCCCCACAGGGAAGTTTTTCTTTTTTGGGGTGTGGTGGCCGTGGAGTGCCGTTCGTGTGGAAGCGGGCCCGTGACCCGGGCGCTGGGCTTCTGCGGGGCCTGCCTGGCCGCCGGGGCCGGGGTCGTCCAGGCAAAAGAAGCCCACCGCCTCAGCAGAGGACCCCTGCCGGCCGGGCCGCCGCGGGCTGCGGAGGGTGTTCCCTGCCGGGTGTGCGGCAATATGTGCCGCATGGCGCCGGGGGAGCGGGGTTTCTGCGGCCTGCGGATGAACCGCGGTGGCCGGCTGGTGCAGCTGGCCGGCACCCCGGACCGGGGGGTGGCCACCTGGTACCACGATCCCCTGCCCACGAACTGCGTGGCCGACTGGGTGTGCCCCGGGGGTACCGGCGCGGGTTACCCGCGCTACGCCTACCGGCCCGGGCCGGAAACGGGATACACGAATCTGGCCGTATTCCTTGGCGCCTGTTCCTTCGACTGTCTGTTCTGCCAGAACGACAGCTATCACCGCATGGCCCGGAACGTGGCCCCGCTGGTGGCGCCCGGGCAGCTGGCCGCCGCCGTGGCCGAGCACACCGCCTGCCTGTGTTACTTCGGCGGGGACCCTTCTCCCCAGATGCCCTTTGCCCTCAAGGCGGCCCGGCTGGCCCTGGAAAGGGCCGGTGGGCGTATCTTCAGGATTTGCTGGGAGACCAACGGCAACATCCACCCGCGCTACCTGACCGCCGCGGCCGAGCTTTCCCTGGCGTCCGGAGGGTGCGTGAAATTTGACCTCAAGGCCTGGAGCGGGCCCCTGCACCGCGCGCTCACCGGGGTGGACAACCGGCAGACCCTGCGCAACTTCGAGAGCCTGGCCTCCTACGTGGGGAAAAGGCCCGAACCCCCATTTCTGGTGGCGAGTACCCTGCTGGTACCCGGCTACGTGGACGCTGCGGAAGTGGGCGCCATCGCCCGCTTCATCGCCGGATTGGACCCGGAGATCCCTTACACGTTGCTGGCCTTCTTTCCGCACCATCTGATGCGGGACCTGCCCACCACTTCCCGCCGGCAGGCCGAGGAGTGCCGCGCCGCGGCTTTGGAGGCCGGTCTGCGCCGGGTGCGCATCGGCAACGTGCATCTCCTCCACTGAGCCGGCGGGGGTGCGGGTCGGTCGTCCCTGGGTGCTCGGGGCGCGGCGGGGCCGGCGGGCACGGCTCCTTGCCCCCGGAGCCAACGGGCGCGTCCGCATTGGTAAACTCACCGCGACCCGTACCGGGCGGCCCTCTGTGGCGGGACCGCCTGCTTTTGTGCCGGAGGTCGGAGAGATGATCGCAGTTTCCACAAGCTGGGTATCCGAAAACACCGACTCGGCGCGGGCCATTCTGGAGGCCGTGCAGTCTCTGGAGGCCACGGCGGTGGAGCTGGACTACCGCATCGGCCCCGAAATCTATCGCGACCTGCGGGGCCTGCTGAAGAAGGCCGGCATTCGTGTGGTTAGCGTGCACAATTTCTTTCCCACCCCGGAGTTGGCCCGGGAGCCGAGCGGGGACGTGTTTCTCTACACTTCCGACGACGACCGGGAGCGGGAGCTGGCCCTGCGCTACACCCTGAAGACCCTGGAGGCTTGCGCGGAGGTCGAGGCCCGCGCGGCGGTTCTCCATCTGGGCCGCGTGCCCCTGCGCGAGCAGGTGGATCGGCTGTACGAGCTCCACGGACGGGGCGGGCTGGAGGGACCGGAGGGGCGGGACGCGTGGGCAGAACTCGCGGCACGGCGGGCAGCCATGGCGCCCCGCTATCTGGACCGGGTGCTCCTGGCCCTGGACCGTGTGTTACGGGCCGCCGAGCGGCTGGGCGTGGCGGTGGGCATAGAGAATCGCTATCACTACCATGAGATTCCTTCTCTGGAGGAAATCGGGGTCGTCCTGCGCGCATTCCGGGGCGCTCCCGTGGGCTACTGGCACGATACCGGCCACGCCCACCACTGGCAGGTCATGGGCTGGGCCTCTCAGGAGGATTTCCTGGGCACCTACCAAAACGACCTGATCGGGCTGCACCTCCACGACGCACGGGGCCGCGAGGACCACCTGGCGCCCGGCACCGGTGAGGTGGACTTCGGGTCGGTGGCGCGCTACGTGCGGGACGGCGTGCTGAGGGTGGCCGAGGTGCACGCCAAGAGCGATTTGGAGAGCTACAGGGCCGGGCTGGCCCTGCTGCGCAGCCTGGGCTTTTGAGGGGCCCTGGTGGGTGATGCGGAAACCGCGTTCCGGCGCCGGTACCGCGGCACGCAGCACTACAGCATCCTACTGGCCCGCAGGACCAGGATGACCGCCGAGGACAGTAGGAGGGAAAGGAGCACGATCCCCGCGAAGGCCAGGGGCGAGTCCTGGAAGGGCAGACCCACGTTCATGCCGTAGAAACTGGCCAGCATGGTCGGGATGGCCAGGACGATGGTCACCACCGTGAGGAACTTCATGATCACGTTCAGGTTGTTGGAGATCACCGAGGCGAAGGCGTCCATGGTGCTGCTCAGGATCTGGGTGTAGATTTCGCTCATCTCTATGGCCTGGCGGTTTTCGACGATGGCGTCTTCCAGCAGATCCTGGTCCTCGTCGTACATTTTAAGGACGCGTCCCCCCACTCCCGACAGTTCCGGGTCCTTTGCTAGGTGCGATTTCAGCAGTTTTTCCATCACGAGGTGGTTGGCGCGCAGGGAAGTGGTGAAGTACACCAGGCTTTTCTCCAGGCCCAGGAGCCGGATGAGTTCCTCGTTGCGGGTAGAGCGGTGCAGCCTCTGCTGGAGGGCCTCGCTCCTCTTGTCGATTTCGCGCAGGTAGCGGAGGTACTGGGAGGCGGTTCTGTAGAACAGGTGCAGGAGAAACCGCGTTTTCTTGAAGGTATAGAAGCCCCTGGGCCGGGAAGCGTACAGTTCGTTTAGCACGGGCGTGTCTTCCAGACAGACCGTGGCGATGCAGTTCTCGGTGATGATGACGCCCAGGGGCACGGTGTCGTAGCTGTCCCCGCGGTTGACGGGAACGCGGATGATGATTAAAACGCAGCCGTCCTCGGCCTCGATGCGGGAGGTTTCCTCTTCGTCCAGAGGGTATTCCACGAAGTCGGCCGGGACCCCGAGCCCGCGGGTGACTTCCGCGACCTCTTCGGGGGTGGGGTTGATCAGGTGGGCCCAGCTGCCCTTTTCCCCCACGACACCGGTTTCCAGGAGCGCTTCTCCCTCGCTCCGGTACACCCTGAGCACGTTTTCATCCCCTATCGTTTTGCTCGCGCCGACGACTGTAATTGACGACTGTAATTATAGACGCGCGGGCCGCTCAGTGGCAATACTTTTTCTTGTCGGGTGCGCGGGGGCAAAACCCGTTTTGGTGCGGAGGTGATGCGCGCGTGCGTCTGGGTCTGGTGAGCGACACCCACGGCGAGCTGGAGAACTTCAGGGAGGCCGCGCGGCGGCTGGTGCGGGAGTGGCAGGTGGACGCCGTGGCCCACCTGGGGGACGAGTGCGAGGACACGGTGGTACTGGAGGAGTTTCCCGGTCCGGAGGTCATCAAGGTGCCGGGGGTGTTCTGCGAGCACTACCGCGACCCCGCCATTCCCAACCGCCTGGTGCGGGAAATGGCGGGCTACCGGGTGCTCTTCACCCACACCGCTACTTCCCACGCCAACGACCTGCCCGGGGACCCCAAACCCGAGGAACTGGTGGCGCGCCGGGAGGTGGACGTGGTGGCCTACGGGCACACCCACGTGCCCCTGGTGGAGGAGCGCGACGGTGTGCTGTGGGTCAATCCGGGCCACCTGAAAACTCAGGACAAACGGGGCCACGCCCCGAGTTTTGCCGTGGTAGACTTGGTCCCCGGCCGGGTGGAGGTGCGGCTGGTGGACCTGACCGGTGGTGTGGTCACGACCCACTTTGTTTGGGAGCGCAAGTGAGCCACCGCTTTCGGCCGCGCCGCGGCACCGGGTCCGGGCCTGGCCAAGAGCTCCCGTGCCGGGTCCGTAGAACCGCGGCCAGCGGCCGCGCGGGTTCGTCCTCCGTGGAAACCGCAGGAAGAGGCGGTCGAGTGGGGGGCGCCGTGGCCGCGCGCCGGCGCGCGGCAACCCGCGTAGGCCAAATCCGAAGCCGCGGCCCCGACCTCACCGTTCCCGCCGCGGGGGCCGCAGGAGGGTGGCCAGCTCCTCGGGCCTGTGGACCGGGGGCCGACGCGTCACTCCCTCGGTGACCACGGCCACGGCGTGCCGGGAAGGCCTGAGCCCCATCTCGTTGAGGGTCAGGCGGTCCCGCCGGTCCACGGTGCGCACCACCGTGGCCGGCCGGTAAACGCGCAGGGCCGCCCGGCGAAGGTCCAGGGCGCGCCGGTCGTCCGGTGCGCCCACAACGTTGACCACGGTCCAGGGGCGGAGGGCCTCCCAGACGGCCAGGGCGTAGCCCGCGGCCAGGAGTCCGTGGTGGCGGTAGGAGCGCGCGAAGGCCGCGAGGGTTTTCTCTGCCGCCTCGCGGTAGTGTTGCCGCCCCGTCACGGCCGCCAGGGCGAGTAACAACCGCGCCGCCGCGGCGTTGGCCGGCAGCTCCAGGAGCGGTACGGCCAGGGCCCCGGGCGCCCCGGGGTCCGGGGGCCGGTCGTAGAAGCCGCCGCCGGGCGCGAACAGTTTTTCCCGGCAGAAGTCCGCGCAGGCCGCAGCTCGCTCCAGCCATACGGCCTCACCGGAAACCTGATACAGGGCCAGGCAGGCCCGGCCGGCGGCCACCTGGTCCTCCAGGCGGCCGAAGAGGCGGGGGAAATCCGCGTCCAGATAGTGGGCCAGCCCTTGGCCCGGACGGTGGGCACGGCGCCACAGGCTTTCCAAGGTGGCGCGGGCCTGCCGGAGCCGGCCGTCGTCGTCCAGCACCACTCCGGCCAGCCAGAAGGCCTCGGCCGCGAGGGCGTTCCGGTCCACGTAGATGTGGCGGTCCACGAGGGTGGCCGCCTTTTCTTTGCGCTCGTCCTCGGCCAGGTGGTAGTACTCCTGGCCGGCATACTCGCTCCCGGCCCAGACCCCGACCTCGGGCAGGTACAGGTGGCGGTCCAGGTAGCGGAGCACATCGCGGGCCACGGCCGCGAACCCGGGGTTACCGGTGACCTGGTGGACCATCAGGAACAGGCGCAGCAGCCGGGCATTGTCTTCCAGCGTTTTCCCGTCCCGGGGGGTGCGCCAGTCCCGCGTGGCGCTGGCGCGGAAAAAACCTCCCTGCACGGGGTCGTAGAGCCCGCCGCCGGACATAGCGTTAAGGCTGTGGGCGGCGATGCGCAAGAAATCCTGGTCGCCGCGGGTGACGTAGCGGTGCAGGGCCAGCTCCAGGGCTTCGGCCATGGGGAGCTTGGCCTCCCGGCCGAAGCCGCCGAACTCCGGGTCGTAGCTCTGCCGTATCAGAACCAGCAGGCGCCGGTAGGGATGGAGGGTCAGGGTTTCCGGGACGGGCTCCCGGGCCGGAGGGCGGGGCTTGAGGCGCCGCAGGGTGTTCCGGTGCTGCCGGTAGGTCTCCAGGGCCTTGTGTAACAGAGAAAGCATTGCTTCCGGCGGAATGCAGGTGGCACCCGTGAGCACGTAACCGGCGGGGGTGAGCACCGCCGTGGAAGGCAGGCCGCCCGTGTTGTACCGGTCGTTGACGTCGGGCCTCTGGTCCGCGTCCACCCGTACCGGAACAAACTCCCGATTGAGCAGAGCGATGACCTCCGGGTGGGAGTAGGTGGTTTCGTCCATCACGTGGCACGAGTGGCACCATCCGGCGCCGATGGCCAGCAAAATTGGCTTATCCTGCACCAGGGCCTCGGCGAAGGCCTCGTCGTCGAAGGCCCGCCACCTTATCTCGTGGGCCCGGTTGGGCCGGGGCGAGAAGAAAAAAGCGGACACGGGCGCCCCCCCGTCAGCGCAGTATGGTATTCTCATCTTCCGGAAAAACCGGCTCCATGGCGGCCAGAAAGGCCGTCACCTCGGCCTCGAACGACCAGGAATTTTGCCCAGGTAAACTGCCGCTTCGTGCAGGGCTTTCCGAGGGCAAATTTCCTGGTCGAAGGAACGCGCCACGTCCGGCAGGCGCAGTAGCAGGCCAAACAGACGTTCGGGTAGCAGGTTGAAGCCGTAAACGTGGCGGAAGGCCCGGAACTCATCCAGTTGCTGCCCGGTCTCTTTGGTGAGCAGGGCCGGACGAACGCCGGGAATGGCCAGGGTCATCTGTTCCAACAGGCGTCGAAGCCTGTCGCCGCCCGCGGACACTTTCTCATCCAGTTCGCGCGCGACTACTTCGAACACCTTCTCGGCCGCAACGTAAAAGTCGTGGGGTACAGATCCCACGGCCCGTAGTTAGGAAGGAATCGCCGCGCGCCAGGTTGGCCCGCACCCTTTCTGGCCTTCCGACCAGGCCTTTACTCGCCAGTTCCTCCCGGAGCCGCGCCATATTCGCGATTTCTTCTCTGAGATGCGGGCGGCGACAATGGCAAACTGTCTTCGGGTCACAACGGCACGCCCTCCTCAAAGACCTTCTTCTTGAGACCAGGGAGGGCGTCCTCAACGGGGACCACGCTCACCGGGAGGGGGGCCGTGATCCTTTCCACCTCGACCAGCAGGCGCCAGTAATCGGCTTCTGCGGGCAGGCCTTCTATCAAAAGGTCAATGTCCGAATGGGGTGTGAAGTGGCTGCCCCACACCAGAGACCCGTAGAGGTAGACCCGGCGCACACCGTACTTCTCCTTCAGGTACCGGGCCGCGGCCCTCGACTTCTCCAGCGCCTGCTGGCGCAGCTCTCGCTCGGCCCGTGCCTTCATTGCGGCGCGGCGCGCCCAGGCCCGCCGCAAATCGCCTGTGCCGTCTGGCCTTCCGGGTTCGATCACCGTAACCCACCCCCCTTTTCCCAGGAATGTATCACGGCGCGGCACCGGCCGTCAACACCGCAGGGTGACGGACCGCGTGCCCCCGGAATTCCCCCGCAGGGTCGCAGTTGCAAATTTCATCCGCGGCGCGGGCAGGACCCGGCCGGCCGGTGAAGAAATCTACCATGTCGAGGCAGAGCCGCGAAGAGGGGTGAGGGCAGTTGTACGCGCTTCTCGAGGGCATGAAGGTGCTGGATCTGACCAGGCTGCTCCCGGGCGGCTACGCCACCATGATGCTGGCAGACCTGGGCGCGGAGGTGCTCAAGATCGAGGACACGGGCGCCGGGGACTACCTGCGGGAGATGGGCCCCCGGACGGACGGGGAAAGCGTATGGTTCCACGCTGTGAACCGCAATAAGAAATCCATGCGCCTGAACCTGAAGGCCCCGGAGGGAAGGAAGGTGTTCGAGCGCCTGGTACGGGAGTTCAACGTCCTCATAGAAAGCTTCCGGCCGGGCGTCATGGAGCGCCTGGGCCTGGGCTACGAGTCCCTGGCCGCGGTCAACCCCCGCCTGGTCTACTGCTCGCTCTCCGGCTACGGCCAGGACGGACCCTACAGTCAGAGGCCGGGACACGACATCAACTACATGGCCATCGCCGGGGCCCTGGGCCTGACCGGCCACCGCGACGGGCCGCCCGTGCTGCCGGGGGTGCAGGTGGCGGACCTGAGCGGCGGCCTGATGGCCGTGGTGGGCATCCTGGCCGCTTACGTGCGGAGCCTGGCCACGGGGCGGGGGGCCTACCTGGACGTGGCCATGACCGACACCGTAATCTCCTGGATGACCATGTACCTCACCCAGTACCTCGCGGGGGCCGGCGAGCCGCACCGGGGGACAGAGGAGCTCAACGGCGGGCTGGCCTGCTACAACGTTTACGCCACCGCGGACGGCCGCTACGTGAGCGTGGGCAACCTGGAGCCCAAGTTCTGGGAGGCCTTTTGCCGGGCCGCCAACCGGCCGGACCTGTTGCCCTTGCAGTTCGCCCGGGACGAGGAGGCGCGGCGCGCGGTGCAGGACTTCTTCGCCGGCCTCGCCCGGGATCGGGTCGCGGCCCTGTTGGCGGACGTGGACACCTGCGTCGAGCCCGTGCTGGACGTGGCCGAGGTGCCTGAGCACCCGCAGGTCAGGGCCCGCAACCTCTTCGTGGAACTGCCCGCCGGGGCGGGCCGCGTGCGGACCGTGGGTCAGCCGCTGAAGGTACGGGGCGCAGAGGTAATGGCGGACCGGCCGGCGCCCGCGCCGGGAGAGCACACGGAGGAAAGCCTGCGCCGCCTCGGTTACGGCCAGGACGAGATCGAGGCCCTAAAACACGCCGGAGTGGTGGGTTAAACCGGCAATACGGGAGGTTTGAGCCATGAAGGACGTACAAGCTGTTTTGCGGGCCGCCGCGGCGGAGATCGCGACCGCGCCGAAGCAGACCATCGCCGTGACCGGGGCGGGCATTTCGGTCCCCAGCGGGATTCCGGCCTTCCGGGGCATGGGCGGGCTGTGGGAAAAGTACGACCCCGAGGAATACGCCACCATCGACGCCTTCCACGCCAATCCCGGGAAGGTCTGGCGCATGATTAGGGAGTTCAGGGAGGTCATAGAGCGGGCCCGGCCGAATCCGGCTCACCTGGCCCTGGCCCGGCTGGAGCAGCTGGGTTACCTGCGCACCGTCATCACCCAGAACGTGGACGGGCTACACCAGGCCGCCGGCAACAGGGACGTCATCGAGTTCCACGGCAACAACCGGTGGGTGCTGTGCCTGCGCTGCGGGGCCAGGTTGCCCGGCGCGGAGGTGGTGCTGGAGACCCTGCCGCCCCGGTGTTCTTGCGGCGGAGTCCTGAAGCCGAACGTGGTTTTTTTCGGCGAGCCCATCCCGCCCGAGGCTCTTTCCCGCTCCTACGCCGAGGCGACCCGCTGCCGGGTGGTGCTGGTCGTGGGCACCTCGGCTCAGGTACAGCCGGCGGCCAGCATTCCCTTTGTGGCGCGCAGCGCCGGGGCCAGGATCGTGGAAGTTAACCCGGAGCGCTGCCTGCCCTCAGACTACTGCCTGACGGGTCCGGCCGAGGAACTCCTGCCCGCCCTGGTGTCCGAGGTGGAGCAGCTGGCGGCGAGCCGGTAGTGGGGTCCGGCTTTTGAGGACGGCTCGGGGCCGGCCCAAGGGGCGGCGGATTGCGCCCCGGCCGATCCTCCGACGCCACTCCGCGCGATCGCGCCCACCGGTTGCCGGGGTGGGACGGCCCGCCCTGGCGGAAGCGGGACCGCAGGCGACGGACCTACGGCCCGGCGGCGGGGGTGCGGTGGACGCCGGCGGGCGGTGCGGCCGCCCGGTGCGGGCGACCGTGGCTGCCGGCGTGCGGGGCCGCGTCTCTACGGGGCCCGGCTAGCCGTCGCCCGTACGCCCTGCGTCGCGGCCCAGGAGCTGTGCCGTTACCTCGGCCGCCAGGGCGCACTGCTCGCCCGTGAGGGCCTCGTGGATCTCCGGGCAGCGCCGGCGCTTGGGCACGAAACCGATTTTTTCCTTGACGATGCGCACCCGGGTGGGCAAGTCCCCGCTGACCACGGTGTAGGGTACGTTCATGATGTCCAGAAAGCTCTTGATCTTGTTGTCGATGACCACGGCGAAGTCCGTGTCCTGGTAACGTATGCCGTCGCTCTGGGCCGTGAACTCCCGGGGCACGTAGAAGATGTCGTACTCCGGGAGGTCGCGCATGGCCCACTCGTAGAGTTTCATCAGGGCGTAGACTTCCTTGGGGTTCTTGAAGTCGCAGGAGAGAAGGCCATAGACGTAGTTCAGGATGGTGGCGTTGTCGCAGAAAATGATGTCGCAGTAGTGCAGCTCTTCTTCCCGCCGCTTCTGGCCCTCGTACAGCAGGAACTGCTCGAAAATGCTGGTGGGGACGCCGTACCAGGCGATGTAGGTTCGGGCGAACTCCAGGCACACGTCGCTGACGTAGCCCGCCATGCTGTAGTCCACGTCCAGCTGCTTGCACAGGGTGGTCTTGCCGGTCCCCGGCCCCCCGAGGATGGCGATTTTTCTGGGCTTGGCCATCGGTTCTCCTCTCCCGCCCTTGTCCATCTTGTTGTTTAATGTCAGTTTAACGGGCGGTGGAGGACGGGTCAAGGGTGTTTGTAGGCGCGTGCCGCCGCTGCGGTCGGGTCAGAGCCGGGTCCCGGGAAGCCCCGGGTACCCTCGTAATCAGCCGATGGAAACCACCCTGTGCGGACCGGCCAGCAGGCCACAGATCTCGTACATGTTGGTGACCCGGCCCGCGGCCAGCCGGTCTTTGAGGCCGTAATACTCCAGGCAGGTGCCGCAGGAGAGGACTTGCGCGCCGCCGGCCGCCAGCCGGTGCAAAGCCTCCAGCACGGGGGAACCCTCGGTGCTCAGGTAGACCCCGGTGTTCAGAAAGATCACGGCGGCGGGCGGCACGTCGCGCCGGGCCAGGGTCTCGAAGAAGCCCTTCATCAGGGTCTCGCCCAGGTCCGCGGCCCCCTGCCCCAGGGTGCTAGAGGTCACCAGGTACACCGTACGGGCGTCCGTCGGCGGCATGGCGCAGGGTCCGACCGTCGCCGCCGGTGCCCGGGTCTTTTCCGCGGGCCCGGCGTCCGCCTCGGTCCCGGGCATCACTCCCGCCGGGCCACGGCTGATGGTGAGATAGTAGAGCCCCTTCTCCGCGGCCACCTCCACCTCCCAGCCGGCGTGGAGGGCGAAGCGCCGCACGTTGTCCCGGGCCGCCTCGTTGTCCACGATCACCCTCAAGCCGCCGCGTTCCAGTCTCTCCAGGGCCTTCTTGGTCTCCAGCACCGGGAGGGGACACGATAGTCCCCGACAGTCCAGTTCGCGGAACTCCACGGTGGTTTCCTCCCCGGGGTCTTGATCCTTAGATATGGTGGCCATTCGCCGGTTTGCCCTGCAATCCTTCATGGGTCTTATTTAAAAGCTTTATCTTCCTGTGTCGCCGCCAAAGGAATATAAATGGATGGTTCCGCGGGGTACCAACCCGGCTGTCCGGGGCCTGCGCCATCCGTCGGTTACGCCTTGTTCGCACCCGCCCCCCGTGTTAGAATTTTCGTGGTGGGAAGGATGGAGCTGCAGGCGACACCCGAAAACACCCTCTTCGCGCTGGACATCGGCACCCGCACCGTCATCGGCCTGGTGGCCGTGCCCGAAGAAGGTCGGTTGCGGGTGGCCGCGGAGCACGCGGTGGAGCATCCGCGGCGCACCATGTTCGACGGCCAGATCCACGACATTCCGGCCGTGGCCGCGACGGTGCGGGAGGTCAGGGAGGAACTGGAGGCCAGGCTGGGGTTCCGGTTGCAGCGCGTGGCCATCGCCGCGGCGGGTCGTTCGCTGCTTACCCGCCACTACCGCGTGGCGCGGGAGGTGGGCGAGGCCGAAATAGACGAGAAGTTCCTGAGCGCCCTGGAGATGGCTGGCGTACGCGGGGCCCAGGAGGAACTGCTGGCGGAACTCGCGGCCGCGCCCGACGACTACGCCTGCGTGGGCTACAGCGTGGCCGGCTACCGCCTTGACGGCTATCCTCTGGCCAGCCTGGCCGGGCACCGCGGCCGGGTGGCCGAGGCCGACGTGATCGCCACCTTTCTGCCGGCCTCGGTGGTCAACGGCCTGTACGCCGTGCTGGCCCGCGCCGGCCTGGAGCCCCTGCATCTGACCCTGGAGCCCATGGCCGCCGTGGAGGTGGCGGTGCCCGAGGGCCAGCGCCTGTTGAACCTGGCCCTGGTGGACATCGGCGCCGGCACCTCGGACGTGGCCGTCACGCGGGACGGGGCCATCGTGGCCTACGCCATGGTGCCCCTGGCCGGCGACGAGGTCACCGAGGAAATCATGCAGGCCTGCCTGGTGGACTTTGACACGGCGGAGGGGATTAAAAGGAAGCTGGGCCGGGAGCGGGAGATACGCTTCTGCGACGTGACCGGGCTGGAGCAGTGCCTAACGGCGGAGCAGTTACTCTCCCTCATCGATCCGGCCCTGGAGCGTCTGGCCGGCGAGATCGCCGCGGCCGTGCTGGGCGCCAACGGGGGAAGGCCGCCCCGGGCCGTGTTCTGCGTGGGGGGCGGGAGTCAGGTGCCCGGACTCACGGAAAAGATCGCCCGCCACCTGGGCCTGGACCCGCCGCGGGTGGTGGTGCGGACCCGCCGCTCCCTGGGGCCGCTGGTCACCGGGAGCGAAGGTGGGTGTGATGGCCCCGAGGGGGTGACCGTGGCGGGCATCGCGGCTACGGCCCTGCGCCGCCTCGGCCACGACTTCCTCCACGTGGTGGTCAACGGCCGCGAGCACCGCCTGTTCAACGCCGGCGGGTTCACGGTGGCCCGGGTGCTGGCCCTCACCGGCTTCGACCCCCACCGGCTCGTCGGCCGGCACGGCCGGGACCTGGTCTTCACCCTCAACGGCCGCGAGCACGTGGTCTACGGGGAACCGGCCCGACCGGCCCGGCTGTTCGTCAACGACTTTCCGGCCACCATGCAGACCCGGGTGCGGCACGGGGACCGGGTGACGGTGGAGCCGGCCGCAGACGGCGAGGACGCCCGGTGCGCCGTGGGAGAACTCCTGCCGGCCGACGGGGTTATCCGCGTCTTTCTGGACGGTCGCGAAGTGGCCCTGAAATGTTCCTGCCTGGTGAACGGGGAGCCCGTCGGACCGGACCGTCTGTTGTGCGAGGGAGACCGCGTGGAGGTGTGCGCGGCCCTGACCCTGGAGGAACTCGCGGCCGAGTACGCGGGCCGCCCCCTGTCGGACGTTATGATTACCGTCAACGGCGAACCCGGGGACCCGACCTACCGGCCGCGCCAGGGGGACCGGGTGGAGTTCATTGTCACCGGCATCCCGGGGTCCGGATCCGACAGGTTGGGGGCGCGAAAGATCACCGTGCTGGTCAACGGCCAAACCGTTACCCTCACCGGCCGCATCAGCTACCTACTGGTGGATGCCCTGGCCCGGGTCGACCTGGACCTCTCCCGGATGCGGCCCCCGGTAATCCTGCGGCTCAACGGCCGGCCGGCCGGCCTCACCGACGAACTGCGCGACGGCGACGAGGTGGAGGTCTCCTCCGGCGGCGCATGAGCCGGCCGTATCACCCGCGGGAGCGCGCGGCGCCACCGAAGGTCCACGCGGTTCGGCGGAAGCTCCCTAGCCTGGCCGGTCCGCGCCGGCAACGCCCTTCCGGAGGCCTCCCGTCCGCGTGGGTCTCCCCGGTCGAAGCCTTCTCCACGGGGAATCTTGCAAAGCAGGCTTCCCCCGTCCAGAAAGTCTTCCCCGCCGGGAAAGCATTCTCATGCCCCGGTGGTGGTGCCGGCACCATGTGTAACTGCCCAGAAAACCCGACCGCGCAGAACTACCGTCGTCGCCGTGTGTCCTCGGGCGACAAAACGGGCATCCGGAAGGGCGAAATCCGGTAGGGGCGGGTTGTGACAGTGAATTAAGGTCGTTGAACTAGGGAGTGCGGGGCGTGAGATACAAATGACGATTGTGCCGTGTCCCGACGGCTTCTTCCTTAGCCGGTACGAGGTGACCCTCGAGGCGGGCCCCGGGGGGTTGCACCTGCCGCCCTACAAGGGGTCCTCCCTGCGCGGCGGCCTGGCCCGCTCCTTTCGACGCCTGGTGTGCGGCCGTCCCGAGGCCGAATGCCGCACCTGCCTTTTGCGCCACGGCTGCCCCTACGCCCTGGTCTTCGAGAGCGGCCCGTCCCCGGACTCGCAAGCGCTGCGCCTCTACGAGAACGTGCCGCGGCCCTTCGTCCTCGAGCCCCCGTGGGACGGACGCACCACCTACGACCCCGGCGACCGGCTGGCCTTCGGCCTGACCCTGGTGGGCCGCGCGGTGCAACTCTTGCCCTATTTCATCGTCAGCCTGGACGAGTGGGGCCGCTTCGGCCTGGGCCGTGGCCGGCGACCCTTCGCCATGGTCGAGGTGGCGGCCCTCAACCCCCTCACTGGGGACCGGGAGGTGGCCTTTCGCGCCCCGGAGCGCACCGTGCGCGATCCGGGGTGGGTGGTGCGGGCCGAGGACCTGTGGGAGGAAGCGCCCGGCCCGCCGGAGGCGGAATGTACCCTGGAATTCCTGACCCCCGTGCGGGTGCTCCACGAGGGACGCCTGACGGCGCGGCCCGAGTTTCACGTCCTGGTCCGCAACCTGCTGCGGCGCGTCTCGGCCCTTTATTACTTCTACCACGGCCGGGCCTACGAGGCGGATTTCGCGGAGATCATACGGCAGGCCACCGCGGTGGAACTGGCCCGCGACCTCACCATGTGGGTCGACTGGGAGCGCTACTCCGGCCGGCAGGAGCGCCGCATGAAAATGGGGGGCTTTGTGGGACGCGCCGTTTACCGCGGCCCTCTGGCCGCCTTCCGGGGCCTCTTGCGCCTGGGCGAACTGATCCATGTGGGCAAGGGCGCGGTCTTCGGCCTGGGCAAGGTGCGCCTGTCCCCCGGTCGACCGGGCTCCGCGTCGCGGTCTTAGTACAGCTCCACATAAATCTCTATCCGTTTTTGGCCGGCGTGTGTCCCGCTCGCTCCCGTGCTTCGCGCCGGCAGCGCCACGGCTCGCTTCGGACCGGCCTAAGCGGCGCTGCAAATGCTGGCACTGCACGGCGGTCGCCACCCAAGCGTTATTGCCCACGCGTTCCTCTTAGCGCAGGTAGTGGTCGGATAGCGCGCTGTGATCTGCGCCGCAGGCCGGTTACCCTCCGCTCGCCGGGCGCTGTTACCGGCGCTCTCGCAAGGTCGCTCGCTTACGACACACGCCGACCTTATGGATACCTTTCTCTCGGGATACGATCCGGCGGATGCCGGGAGGAGATTCGTCCGGTGGTACCGCGAAGGCCACTGGACACCCCACGGAAGGGTTTTCGACATCGGCGGTACCACCCGGCAGGCCATCCTGCGGCTGGAAGCGGGCGTTGCACCGACCCTGGCGGGCCCGCGGGACGAGATGAGCAACGGCAACGGGTCCCTGATGCGCATCTTGCCCGCGGTCCTCTACTTTGCCGATAGCCAAGAGTCCGCCATGCGCGAAGCCGTCTGCCATATCTCGTGCCTCACCCACGGGCACCCGCGCAGCCAGCTGGCCTGTTTCCTTTACTCGCTGCTGGCAAAGGAGCTGCTCGCCGGAAACATACCGAGGGCGGCCTACGAAAAGATGAGGGAAAGGGCTTCTAAATTGTGCGCGGATACCGTCTTGGCCGGGGAATTACTCCATTTTGAACGGATTTTGAACGGCTCCCTGCCCGGCCTTCCCGAAAAAGAAATCCGCTCGGACGGGTACGTGGTCAGCACCCTGGAGGCGGCGGTCTGGTGCCTGTTACACCACACCACTTTCGCGGACACGGTCCTGGCCGCCGTAAACCTCGGCGGCGATGCCGACACCACCGGGGCTGTGGCCGGCGGCCTCGCGGGCGTATGTTACGGTTATCCCTCGATACCCGATGGCTGGCTGCGACAGCTGGCACGGTGCGGGGATATTCTGGCCCTGGCAGAGCGCTTTGCATCGTTGCCGGTCTTGGACCCCGGCACGGACCGCACCTGAAGACCGCCCTCGGCCAGCCGGAACCGCCCTGATGGGCCCCTTTCTCACGGGGCCCGCGCCGTGGGAGCTCTTTCGGGAAGAACGGTTCCGCCACCGGCCGGCTTGAAACCACGGCCCGGGCTTCCGTAGCGGGCTCCCTCAACCCACGGCCGGCGGGGACCCTGCCGCCCGGACCCCACTTCGGGGGCTCCCGTATCGGGCTCCCCCATCCCGGAACCCGGATATCCTGGGGCCCTTTCGGCCGCAATTGCTATTCTACGGCAGGAATTGACAAGGAAACGTAGTAATACCATAACTAGCATTCGGTCGGGAAGTGGGCCCGTGCACCTGGTGGTGGACCAGTACGGCGTCTTTCTGGGCAAGAAGAGCGAGCGCCTGGTGGTGCGCGATCAGAACAAGGTCACCCAGGAGGTCCCCCTGCGCCAGCTGGAGCAGATCACGGTGGCCGGGGGCGGCATTTCCCTTTCCGCGGACCTCATCCGGGAGTGCGTCGAACGGGGCATTCAGATCAACTTTCTGACCTCCGGCGGGCGGCCCTACGCCAAGATCACCTCCCCCATGATCACCGGCACGGTGGCCACCCGGCGCGAGCAGATCCTGGCCTACCTGGACACCCGGGGCGTGACCCTGGCCAAGGCCTTCGTGCACGGGAAGCTGCGCAACCAGGCCGCGGTATTGAAGTACTTCGCGAAATACCGCAAGACCGCGGACCCCGCCACATATGAGGTGCTGCAGGGCGTGGTCGAAGAAATGGAAAAGACACGCGCCGAACTGGACGGCATTACGGGCCCGTGCATCGACGAGGTGCGCGGGCCCCTTTTTGCCGTGGAGG
>Ga0272449_1000686_pt1 | contig 38626 bp, 35 predicted proteins | sample YNPCB0241_FD_198679 | JGI IMG/M metagenome (GOLD analysis project Ga0272449, IMG submission 198679) | Hot spring sediment microbial communities from Yellowstone National Park, WY, United States - YNP-CB-024-1 | ecosystem: Environmental > Aquatic > Thermal springs > Hot (42-90C) > Sediment...
TTTTTTTGAGTCTTTTATTTTTTTAATAAAATTTTTATATTTTTTTAATTTTTTAATATCTTTTTTGGTTAATAAAACACTAGCCGCATAAACTGGCCCAGCTAAAGGGCCTCTTCCTGCTTCATCTAAACCAATGATGTTTTTCCAGCCCTTTTGAAAAAGTTTTTTTTCAAAAAGACAATTCATAGAAATTTTATTGAATTTTTTGATTTAAAATTTTTATGATAAAATTATAAATGTTTTTATTATGTATTTTACCCATTTACATACTCACTCTCATTATTCGTTATTAGATGGAATGGCTCAACCAGAGAAGCTTCTTCAAAAAGCTAAAGAGTTAGGGTTTGATGCTCTGGCTTTAACTGACCATGGCGTTTTATACGGAGCAATAGAATTTTACACAAAAGCCAAAGAAATGGGAATAAAACCAATTATTGGCGTAGAAGTGTATCTAGCTCCTAGAACTTTAACTGATAAAGTGCCAAAAATCGATACTAATGTTTTCCACTTGGTTTTATTGGCAAAAGATTATGAAGGCTATCAAAATCTTTTAAGGATAATAACCATTTCTGAATTAGAAGGTTTTTATTATCGACCACGCATTGATAAGAAAACTTTAAGGGAGTATAGCAAAGGTTTAATTGCTTTATCTTCTTGTGCTCAAGGAGAAATTCCTAAATTAATTTTACAAAATAATTACGAAAAAGCGAAAAAAGTTGCTTTAGAATATCAAGAGATTTTTGGAAAGTGCAATTTTTATCTAGAACTTCAACATCATCCTGAAATGGAAGAACAAAGAAAAATCAACGAAGCCTTATTAAAAATTTCAGAAGAAACAAAAATTCCGGCTGTTGTTACCTGTGATGTTCATTATTTAAATAAAGAGGATAAAAGAGCTCATGAAGTGCTTTTGGCTGTTCAAACAAATTCTTCTTTAGAAGAAGATGAAAGATTAACAATGGCGAAATTAGACTTACACCTTAAAAGCAAAGAAGAAATTTTAGCTGATTTTAAAGATTATCCCCAGTTATTTGAAAATATTCAAAATATAGTTTCTTTATGCAATTTAGAAATTCCTTTAGGTCAAGTAATTTTACCACATTTTGAGGTGCCAGAGGGTAAAGATTCTTTTGAATATTTAAAAGAATTAGTTTATAAAAATTTTTTAAATCGTTATTCTTCGGACAATGAAGAAGCTAAAAAAAGATTAGAATACGAGTTAGAAGTTATTAAAAAAACTGGTTTTTCTGATTATTTTTTGATTATTCATGATATCATTCAGTTTGCTAAACAAAGAGGCATTTTGACTAATACTCGAGGTTCAGCCGGTGGATCATTAGTGGCTTATGTTTTAGGAATTACCTCAGTTGATCCATTAAAATATAATCTTTACTTTGAAAGATTTTTAAATCCTGAAAGGATTCAGCCTCCTGATATTGATTTAGATGTTGCTGATGTGAATCGTCAAGAACTTATTGAATACTTAACTAATAAATACGGAAAAGATCATGTTGCCCAAATTATTACTTTTGGGATTATGAAGGCAAGGCTGGCGGTAAGAGATGTGTGCCGAGCCTTGGGCCATCCTTATTCGTTGGGGGATAAGATTTCAAAACTTATACCACCTCAGCTAACTTTGGAGCAAGCTTTAGAAACAATCGAGGATTTAAAGAATCTTTACGAAACTAATGAAAGCGCTCGGGAAATTATAGATATGGCTAAAAAATTAGAAGGTGTTGCTCGTCATGCCTCAACCCATGCAGCGGGAATTGTTATTTCTCGAGAACCATTAGTTAATTATCTTCCTTTACAGCATTCTTCTCGCTCAGAAAAAGAAATTATTACTCAGTATGATATGTATGCCTTAGAAAAACTTGGTCTTTTAAAAATTGATATTTTAGGTTTAGCTAATTTAACTATTATCAAAAATACTTTAAGAATAGTAAAAAAGGTTTATGGTCACGATATAGACCTTGAGAAATTAGATTATGATGACCCCTTGGTTTATCAATTATTATCAAAAGGAGAAACAGTCGGTGTTTTTCAGGTAGAATCGCAAGGCATGAGAAAATATTTAAAAGAATTAAAACCGACTAAATTTGATGATATTATTGCGATGATTGCTCTTTATCGACCGGGGCCTATGGAGTTTATTCCTTTATATATTAGAAGGAAGAATGGTTTAGAAAAAATTGAATATTTACACCCTAAATTAAAACCAATCTTAGAAAGAACTTATGGTATTTGTGTTTACCAAGAGCAACTAATGAAAATTGCTCATGATTTAGCCGGTTTTAGTATGGGAGAAGCCGATATTTTAAGAAAAGCGGTTGGGAAAAAAATTAAATCTCTTTTAGAGGCTCAAAAAGCAAAATTTATTGAAGGATTAATAAAAAATGGTATTGAAAAACAAAAAGCTTTTAAAATTTGGGAATGGATAGAACCTTTTGCTCGTTATGGTTTTAATGCTGCTCATGCGGCTTCTTATGCTCGAATTACATATCAGACTGCTTATTTAAAAGCTCATTATCCTAATGCTTTTATGGCTGCTTTATTAACTTCTGATTTTGGAAATTTAGATCGGATAGCTTTAGAAATTTCAGAATGTGAAAGATTAAAAATTAAGGTTTTACCTCCTTCTGTTAACGAATCTTTTGTTGAGTTTGGAATTAATAAAATGACTGGTCATATTCATTTTGGTTTATCAGCTATTAAAAATGTTGGCGTTGGAGTAGCTGAAATTATCCAAACTGAAAGACAGAAAAATGGACCCTATAAAAACTTAACTGACTTTTTAAAAAGGATGCCAAAGCAGGTTTTAAATAAAAAAACTTTGGAAAGCCTTATTAAATCAGGAGCAATGGATTGCTTTGGGTCTAGAGAATTAATGGCTGATCATTTAGAAGAAATATTAAATTGGAATAATAAAAATAATCACACTGCTCAAGCTCAAATGTTTCTTTTCAAGGAAGAAGAAGATATTTATGAGAAATTAAAGAAAAAATATGGGGAGCCAAAGATTGATAAAAAAAGAAGAATGCTTTGGGAAAAAGAACTTTTAGGTCTTTATCTAACTTCTCATCCTTTAGATGAATATAAGAATTTTCTAGGGAAATTAGGTTTAAAAGTTAGTGATTTAAATTTAAGATTATTAGGGAAGAAGGTTAGAGTTTTTGGCTTTATTTCAAAAATTCAGATGATTCGCACGCGATTAGGGGAAAAAATGGTTTTTACTCAGGTTTCGGATTATCATCATTCAATTGAGGTTGTCTTATATCCTTCAATTCTTAAAAATTATTTATCGGTTCTCGAGGAAGATAAAGTGGTAGTTGTTGAAGGGCGTTTAGAGCAGAAAAATGGTATTTATCAATTAATTGGAGAAAAATTAGAAGAAATTAAAACCCTCGAGGGCTAATTTGACTTTAATGTTTAATTTTTTTTATAATTAAATAAATAAAAATCAATTTTAAAATTATGAAAAACAAAAAATTTTCTTTCTTTCTTTCAATTTCAATTTCAATTTTCTTCCTTTCAATTTTTTTAGGCTTCTCTTTGTTTAAGAAAACTAATGCTCAGAATGATTTAATTGGAGAATTTTCTTTTTCTCCGTCAGGTGATGGTTTTCTAATAAAATGGTCTGCTCCGCAGGCTAATTTTTGTTTCCCTTTAGGAGAAATGTGGACTAATAAATTTACTTCTTCTGGTGAGCAAATGGTTTATCCTGATTATCCTAAAACTTATTATCTTTATTGTTTTAATAATCGCTTAAAGAATTACCAGATAAAAAGCCTTAATATTACAGAAAAAGATTTAAAACCAAAGGTGAAATTAGTGGCAATTCCTAATAAAGCGAGTATTTTAGGCGATAATATTTTTTTGATTCTTTATATTTTAAGAAAAGGAGATATTAAATATTGTAGTGCTATTGATTTTTATAAATATTGGCAAACAAAGGTTGGAGCTCAAGAATTTTTAAAGCTCCAAAAAGTTGATATTGAGAAAAACGGTTTTGCAGCTACTGTCCGTCCAAATGGAACAACGGATTATGTTGTTGAATGTTATAATGAAAAAGGAGAGTTAAGAACAAGAGAGATTGCCAGAGTGGAGGAGAATTTTAAAAACTATAAAGAAGGATTAATTCAGGCAACAAGAAGCGGAAATAAAATTAATATTTCTTGGCAAATACCATCTTCTTATGGAGCCAGTTATTGTCTTTTAACTCGAGGGAGTGATATGGTAAATACTTATCTTGTTAGTCCCTCTGGTTCTTTTTCTTTTGACTTGCCAAATAACCAAAATGATTTCTTTACTTTGGATTGTTATAATGCCCAAAATTATTTAGTTGTTCAAAGCGATGTTTTTTCAACAGATATTTCTAATGTTTCTAAATGTGTTCCTGAAGGAGAATTTGTTGTTTATGATCCAAGATTAGGTAATGTTAATGAAAAATGTTGCGAAGGGTTGAAAGAGATAAAAATTAATGCATATTATGGCTATTGCTCAAGATAATTAAAAATAATTTATTAAAAATTTATGAATAAAAAATTTAAAAATTTATTTTTAATCATTTTTGTTTTAACCTCTTTATTTTCTTTTTCTTTTGTTTTAGCTGTAAGTGGTCGAGATTTAGTTTTTAATTTTATAACCCATAACATTCCCGGAGCCGGTCAAGTGATTTCAACAGTATTGAATTTGGCAGAGAAATTTAATACTTTAAAAGATGATGTTGAAAAGTTGAAAAAAGAATTAACTCCTTCGCAAGCTCTTAATATTATAAGTCAGAGCGTTGGTTTAGATCCTAAAGCAGAGAGTTTTTTGCAATCAATTATAGAAATTGGTCAATCAGCTAGTTCTAGTCAACCAAAACCTTCGATTTCCTCTCCGATTCAACCTTCAACTTCTCCTCAACAGCCTAGCCCTGGCCAATTAATTCAACAATTTCACCAGTTAGAATCTCAAAGCACTCAACAAACTCCTACAAATCTAGTCAAACCAGAGGGCGTTTCTTCTTTACCAATTAATCAATCAGGAGGAACTATCAGTGCTTCTCCGACAGTTACTACTAAAAAAGAAGAAAAAGGTTCGGATAAGGTCTCTGTATATTATTGTGATCGAACTGCTGCTCGATGTCTTTATCTTGTAGTTAATAGGGCAGTTGCTAGGGGTTCAGGTTATTATTCTTCTTTAGCTGAATGCCAAGCTAATTGTAAAAAGGCTCCTTATGTTTGCTATCGATATGAATATCGATATTCGGGAAGTGGATGTAATTATGGATGGCAGTGTGTTCCTTATGCCTCTGATACTCCTTGTAAAAACGAATGTAGCCCTTCAGGAACTCCTTTAACAGGAACTGCTCAGCAGTCTCAGCCTCAACCTCAATCTCAACCCCAAACCCAAACTCAGTGTCCACTTCAACAGACAACATGTCCACTTCAACAGACAACTCAAACCCCGGCAACCCCTGGAAGTTCTAGTATTACCCAGCAACCACCTTCAGGCTGGACAACTGATCCTTATACCCAGATTCCTGGTCGTCAATGTATTCGTCAAGAAGGAAGTTGCCCTCGGGGAGGAGGTAATTGCTTAGTATGCCCCAGTGGTTATTATAAACAATCAGGAGCATGTTCTTGCCCTTGTGATAGATCTAAACCCTGTTCTTGCTATATAACTTGCTGTTCAAGATAAAATTATTTTTTTATAAATTTAACAAGGAAGGATAACCCTTCCTTGTTTTTTTTAAAAAAATGTTTTAATATTTTATGATGTTAAAATATCTGAACATAGAAAATGTCAGCAAAAATTAATAACTTAAAAATAGAAACTATTCGACATTCTTTGGCTCATATAATGGCCTTAGCTATTTTAAGGCTTTATCAAAAAGTTTATTTTGGTATTGGTCCAGCCACAGAAAATGGTTTTTTTTACGATGTTGAGGTTTTCGAAGGTGGTGGAAAGAAAAGAATAAGTTTTAATGATTTAGAAAAAATAGAAGAAGAGATGAAAAAAATTATTAAAGAAGAAATTCCTTTTAAAAAAAGAAAGGTTAAAATTAATGAAGCAATAAAGATTTTTAAAAAATTAAATCAACCTTATAAATTAGAGATTTTGAATCGTTTAAAAAAAGAAAAGAATTTTGAAGTTACCCTTTATCAATTAGGCGAATTTATTGACCTTTGTCGAGGTCCTCATTTAAAAAATACTAAAGAAGCTCCTTTTTCTTTTAAGCTTATTAAAGTAAGTGGAGCTTATTTTAATTCTGATGAAAATAAGCCAATGCTCGATAGAATAGAAGGGATAGCCTTTAAAACAGAAAAAGAGCTAGATGATTATCTTAAATTTTTAGAAGAAGCGAAAAATCGTGATCATAAAATTATAGGGCCTCAATTATTTCTTTTTAATTTTTTTGAAGAAATTGGTCCTGGTTTAGTTGTTTGGCTAGAAAAAGGAGCGCTTTTAAAAAGAATAATTGAAAATTATATTTTAGAAGAGTATTTCAAAAGCGGATATCAATTAGTTTCAAGTCCTCATATTGCTAAGTTTCATCTTTGGGAAATTTCTGGTCATAGCGATTTTTACAAAGAAAATATGTATCCAAGGATGCATTTGAAAGAAATTAACGAAGAAGAAATAGAAGATTACCAATTAAAGCCAATGAACTGTCCTTTTCATATTATGGTTTATAAAAATAAAATTCGAAGCTATAAAGAATTGCCTTTAAGGTTAACAGAATTAGGAACTGTTTATCGTTATGAACGATCAGGGACTTTGAGCGGTTTAACTCGGGTAAGAGGTTTTACTCAAGACGATGCTCATATTTGGTGTCAAGAAGAAAAACTAGAAGAAGAAATAGAAAATGTTTTATCTTTAGGATTAAAAATTTTAAAAAAATTTGGTTTTAAAGATTATGAAATTTGTCTTTCTACTCAACCAGAAAAATACATTGGTTCTCAAAAAATTTGGCAACAAGCTACCCAGGCTTTGAAAAATGCCCTCAAAGGTTTTAACCTTGATTATCAGATTGATAAAGGTGGGGGTGCTTTTTATGGTCCTAAAATTGATATTAAAATTAAAGATACCTTAAAGAGAGCTTGGCAGTGTTCAACTATCCAAGTTGATTTTAACCTCCCAGAAAAATTTGACCTCTATTTTATAAATAAGAAAGGAGAGAAAGAAAGGCCAATTATGATACACCGCGCTCTTTTAGGGAGTTTAGAAAGATTTATTGGTCTTTTAATTGAGCATTATCAAGGAGATTTTCCATTGTGGCTTTCTCCGGTTCAAGTCAGGATTTTACCTATCAAAGACACGAATAAAGATTACGCTTATAAAATTTTAAAAGAGCTCAAAGAAAAAAATATTAGAGGAGAAATAGATGATTCCTCCGATACTCTTTCTAAAAAGATTAGAAATGCCGAGCTCGAAAAAATTCCTTATTTGATTATTTTGGGTGAAAAAGAAGAAAAAGAAAAGAAGCTTGCGATTAGAAAAAGAAAAGTAGGGGATTTGGGTAAAATGAATTTAAATTCTTTTTTAAACTTAATTGAAAAAGAAATATCTAAAAATTAATTATGAAAAAAAAGGAAGAAAATAAAGTTATTAAAACTTTTTTAAAAACTAAAAAGAAAGAAAAAAAAGACAAATATAACCCTTTAAAGATAGAAAAAAAGTGGCAAAAAATTTGGGCAAAAAATAATTATGCCCTTTTCCATGCGCCTGATTTTTGTAAAAAAAAGCATCTTTATATTTTAGATATGTTTCCTTATCCTTCAGGCGAAGGGTTACACGTTGGTCATATTGAAGGTTATACTGCTTCTGATATTTTAACAAGATATTACAGAATGAAAGGTTATGAAGTTTTACATCCAATGGGTTGGGATGCTTTTGGTTTACCAGCAGAAAATTATGCGTTAAAAACAAAGATTCCGCCTCAAAAAATTGTTCCCAAAAATATTAAGCGTTTTAAAAAACAATTACAGTCTTTAGGATTTGCTTATGACTGGCAAAGAGAGATTAATACTACTGACCCTAATTATTACAAATGGACTCAATGGATATTTTTACAATTATATAAAAAGGGGCTGGCCTATGAAGCAGAAGTACCTGTTAATTGGTGCCCTTCTTGTTTAACAGTTTTAGCGGATGAGGAAGTAAAAGATGGTAAATGTGAAAGATGTCGCACAGAGGTAAAAAGAAAAAAAATTAGGCAATGGCTTTTAAAAATTACTGCTTATGCAGATCGGCTTTTAGAGGACCTAGATTTAATTGATTGGCCAGAAAGGGTAAAGATAATGCAAAGAAATTGGATAGGTCGTTCAGAAGGAGCAGAAATTGAATTTAAAATAGATGGTTTAAATGAATACTTAAAAGTTTTTACCACAAGACCAGAAACTATTTTTGGAGCCACCTATTTGGTTTTGGCTCCAGAACATCCTTTAGTTTTAAAAATTACCAAAGATGATAGAAAAGAAATTGTTCAAAGGTATATTGAGGAAGCATTGAATCAATCTGATTTTGAAAGACAATTAAAAATTAAAGAAAAAACAGGAGTTTTCCTTGGAGCTTACGCTATTAATCCTGCTAATCGCGAAAGAATACCCATTTGGATTTCTGATTATGTTTTAATGAGTTATGGAACAGGAGCAATTATGGCTGTTCCTGCTCACGATAGAAGGGATTTTGAATTTGCTAAACAATTTTCCTTGCCAATTAGAGAAGTTATTTCTCCTGATGGAACTTTAAAAGAAAAAATAGAAGAGCCTTACGAGGGAGAAGGAATAATGGTTAATTCTGGCCCATTTAATGGTTTATCATCTCAAGAGGCAAAAGAAAAAATTATTTTCTATGTTGGTGGAAAGAAAGCAGTTTATTATAAACTTCGAGATTGGGTTTTTTCTCGACAAAGATATTGGGGAGAACCTATCCCTATTATTAAATGTCCTAAATGCGGCAATGTTCCTTTAGACGAGAAAGACCTTCCTTTGAAATTACCAAAAATCGAAAAATTTCAACCAACCGGAAAAAATGAATCACCTTTGGCTGATCTTTCTTTTTGGGTGAATGTTAAGTGTCCGAAATGTCAATCACCAGCCAAAAGAGAAACAAATACTATGCCTCAATGGGCAGGTTCTTGCTGGTATTATTTAAGATATTTAGATCCTAAGAACAAGAAAAAATTAGTAGATTTTAAAAAACAAAAAGAGTGGTTGCCTGTTAATATTTATATAGGGGGAGTGGAGCACGCCGTTTTACATCTCTTATATGCTCGTTTCTGGCACAAGTTCTTGTATGATTTAAAGATCGTTTCATCAAAAGAGCCTTTTTTGAGATTAGTGAATCAAGGAATAATTTTAGGTGAAGATGGCGAGAAAATGTCAAAATCTCGAGGTAATGTTGTTAATCCTGATGAGATTATTAAAAAATATGGGGCTGATACTTTAAGAATGTATGAAATGTTTTTAGGCCCTTTAACTGCTACTAAAAGTTGGAATACCCATGGTATTAATGGAGTTTATCGATTCTTAAATCGGGTTTGGGATTTAGTAGTTAATCTTTCAACTCAAAAGAAAGAAAAGAAAAAATTATCTAAAGAAGAAAAAACAAAAATTAAAGAGGCTTTGAAAAACTTAGAAACTCTTGAACAAAGAGTAATAAAAAAAGTAACCGAAGATATAGAAAAACTAAGATTTAATACTGCGATTTCTACTTTAATGGATTATTTAAATAAACTAGAGGAATTACCTAAAAAATCCATTAAAGAAAAGAATCTTAGAACATTAGTTTTGCTTTTATCTCCCTTTGCTCCTCATATTTCTGAAGAATTAGCCCATACTTATTTAAAAATTAAAAAACCCCTTATTCAGCTTAAGTGGCCTAATTACGAAATAGAGAAAATAAAAGAAACAAAAACAGTTTATGCTGTCCAAATCAACGGAAAGACTAAAAAAACAATTGAGCTTTTACAAGGCCTCTCTCAAAAAGAAGTGGAAAAAAGAGTATTGCCTTTAATTGAAAAATATTTAAAAAATCAAAAGATTAAGAAAATTATTTTTGTTCAAGATAAAATAATAAACTTTGTTTTTAAATGATTTTCCAAAAACAAAAAAGAATAGTTGTTATTGGTGGGGGAACAGGAGTTTTTAATGTTTTAACTGGACTTAAAAATTATCCCTATCATTTATCAGCTATTGTTTCAATAGCTGATGATGGCGGTTCTTCTGGTATTTTACGGGAGGAATTCGGAATATTGCCACCAGGCGATCTCCGGCGAGCTTTAGTTGCTTTATCCTCTTCTTCTTCTATTCTTGCTCAGCTTTTTAATTATCGATTTGAAAATGGAACTTCTTTAAAAGGTCATAGTTTCGGTAATTTATTTATTACAGCCCTTGAGCGAATAACCGGTGATTTTAATCAAGCCATTAAAGAAGCAGGAAAAATATTAGCTATTAAAGGAGAAGTTATTCCTGTTTCTTTAGAAAATACAAGGTTAATAGCCCAATTAGAAAACAATGAATATATTGTTGGCGAGACCAACATCGATGTTCCTAAACATAACCCCAATCTTTCAATAAAAAAAATTTTTCTTTCTCCTTCTGTTCGAGCCAACCCAGAGGCTTTAAGGGCAATTAAATTGGCAGATTTAATTATTATCGGTCCTGGTGATTTATATACCAGTATCTTACCTAATTTTTTAGTTCAAGGAATTAAAGAAGCGGTACGAAAATCAAAAGCTAAAAAAGTTTATTTTTGTAATCTGATGACTAAATTTGGGGAAACAAATAATTTTACAGCCAAAGATTTTTATGCTATAATTGAAAAATACCTTGGGAAAGGGATAATTGATTATTTTATAGTCAATAGTAAAAAGCCAAAAAAGAAATACCTAGATCTTTATAAAAAAGAAAATTCTTTTTTTGTTCGTTATTCTAAAAAAGAATTATCAAGTTGGAAAAAGCCAAAAGTTATTTTTTATCCTTTATTAAAAGAAGGAGCTTTTCTTCGTCATGACCCTAAAAAAATCGCCTCTTTAATCGAGCGTCTGATTTCTTCTTTATAGATTTAAAATAAATGACTAACGAAGAGTTTCATAATTTTTATAATCAAAACATTGACAAAGTTTTTCGATTTCTTTATTTGAGAACTAATTCTTTTGAATCTGCCCAAGATTTAGCCATAGAATCTTTTTTTAAATTTTGGCTTTCTAGCGAAAATGGTCAAAAAATAGAAAATCCCCGAGCCTTTCTTTTTAAAATTGCTAAAAATGTTTTAATTGATTTTTACCGGAAGAAAAAAGACACCCCTCTTTCTTTAGATGAATTAAAAGAAAAAGGCTTTGAAATCCCTCAAAATGATTTTTTAAAAGAATTAGAGCAAGACGAAGAAATTAAAAATATTTTAAAAACTCTTCAGGAAATCAAACCAATTTATCGGGAAGTAATTTTGCTTCATTATTTAGAAAACCTTTCTATTAAAGAAATATCTTTCATTTTAAAGAAAAAGGAAAATAATATAAGAGTCCTTCTTCACCGAGCATTAGAGGCTTTAAAGGATAAGCTTTTTTGATTTTTAGTGTAATATTTTTTGATTTTTTTCGTCTATATAAGTGATGGCAGAAAAAGATATTTTTCAAAAAATTAATAAATTAAAGCAAATTTCTTTATCAGAATCTCAAAAGGAGGAGATATTTCTTTTAATTCAAAAAAGAATTATTTCTTCTGAAAGAAGAAAATTTGCTTTTCTTTCCAATTTTAATTTTAGAAAATATCAAGTGGGTTTTGTTTTTGCCCTCTTAATTATTTTTGCTTCTTCTACTTTAGCTTTAGCTAATAATTCTTTACCGGATAGTCCTTTATATTCCTTGAAAATATTTTATCAAAACGCAAAAATTGCTTTTACTAAAAAAGAAAATAAAGCGCAAGTTAAAGCCATTGTTTTAAAAGAAAGATTAAATGATTTAAAAAAAGCCAAATCTATTAATGATCCTAGAGTTTTAAAACTGGCTAATTCTTTAAAAGAAGATCTAAAATCACTTCCAAATGAAATTACTCAGTTAAATAAGCAAAAAGAAATTTTAAAAGTGTCGCAGAGTATTCAAAAAACCACTGAGAAAATGAAAGAAATATCCAACGAGGTTCCTTTGGTTTTAAAAAAAGAAATTAATAATGCCTTAGAGGAAACTAATCAAAAAATTTATTCCTTAATTTTAGAAACAGAAGATAAAATCAATAACTGCCCTACTTATCTTTTAAAAAATTTAGAAGACTTAAGGGTTTATTTTGAAAACTCCGAATACGTAAAAAACTATAATCCTAAAGAAATTTTAGAGGTAAAAAATACTTTAAACGAAATAGATTCTTTGATGAAAGCTGGCGATTGTTTAGGTGCCCTTGAAAAGATAGAAAGTTTAAATCAAATTAAGTTAATCCACTCTCTGAGGGTTTTAAATGAAAGTTCGGTCGATAGTTCTCCTTCAGAGAGCTTGGATCAAAAATAAAGGATTGCTTATTAAAAGGTCGATGCAATCCTTAAAAGGTCAAAAATTAAATAATTTAATTAAATCATGGGAAAGAAATTAACTACTTCTTTATTAGCCGGAGTTTTTGCCCTTTCAATGGTAGTTTCTCCGGTTTTTGGTCAGTCTGTTGAGGAGCTTCAGGCGCAAATTCAACAATTATTAGCTATTATTGCCCAGCTCCAGCAACAGATTGCCACTTTACAAGGTGGTCAAGGAACAACTGGAACCTATTGCTTCAATACAGACCTTTATCAAGGTTTAACCTCAAATGATGTTAGAAACCTGCAGATTGTTTTAGGAGTTACTCCAACGACTGGTTATTTTGGTTCAATCACTAAATCCGCTGTTAAAAGATTCCAAGCTCAATATGGAATCCCTCAGACGGGTTATGTTGGGCCATTAACCAGAGCTAAATTGAATGAACTCTATTGTACTCCTGTTACTCCAACCACTACTACTCTTCCTGGAGGAACTACTACTACCACCACAACTGTTGTGGCGCCTTCATACGGTACTTTAGAAGTTTCCTCATACCCAGTTTCTAATCCCCAGACCACTTTATATGGTGGTCAGGAATACGAGTTATTGGCTGCTAAATTTAAAGCAGTTGGTTCTGATATTACCTTGAAAAAAGTTGCTTTAAGAGTTGTTCATGCTTCTAATGATGCTTTTCCTTGGCAAGCCTTTACCACTTTAGCCTTATATGATGGTTCTACTAAATTAGCTGAGATTGCTTTAAATTCCTCCAATGCCATTGAAAATACCTTTGCTCAGGATTATACCTTTAATATTTCTGGATTAAATTTTGTTATTCCCAATAACTCTTCCAAAGTCTTAACTGTTAAAGGAACAACAGTTGTTAATCCAGTATCAAATGCTACTAATCATACCTGGACAGTTACTCTTAGAGCTGATCAATTAGTTTTCTCTGATACCGCTGGGGTAACTTATTCTGTTGCAAGCGGCTCAAATATTAGTTCTCAAGCTCTTACTTTGAGCTCTACTCAAACCGCAACAGCAACAGTGACTTTAGCTGTTGATAATCCAAAGGCTCAAAATGTTATTGTTTCTGATTCTTCTCCTACCCGAGTAGAAGTAATGAAATTCAATGTTGAAGTGAAAAATCTTAATGCTACCTTTAACAGCGGTTCAGTAACTGTTGAGGTTGCTAACAGTAGTGATCAGTCACTTATTACTGGTGTTGAGTTATGGGATGGAGGAACCTTATTAGCTAATTCTGCTCCTTCCTGGACTTATTCTACAAGTACAACGAGTGCAATTACCTGGTCTAACTTCAGCTTGCCCATTGCTGCTGGTACCACTAAGACTTTAAGTGTTAAATTAGTGTTAGCCCAAGTAGCTTCTACCTTCTCAAATACTGGTACTAAATATGTAGATATTTCAGCTGGTCCATCCTTAAGTGGTGTTGATACCAATAGCAATGTGGTCTCTGCTAATGGTTCTTCTTTAACTAGCGAAAGATTCTATCCTTTCTTAAAGGCACCAGTTTTTGCCTTAAGTTCTGCTACCTTGACTGCTTCTGGTTCTACTAGTTCGAAGGTTAGTGATCTGGGAACTGCAAAAATAGTCTTTACTGTTACTGCTAATGGTGGAGATATCTATATTCCTACTTCTGACAACAATACAAGCACAATTACTGCTAAAATAAATAATTCTACGGACATTACGAATCGGGCTTGGATCTGCACTAATGCTACTGAGGATACTACTAATAAATTCTGGAGAATTGTTTCTAATAACACTGCTACTTGTGAATATAATGGGGTCTTTACTACTAGTACTGCTGGTTATTACTATGTCAATATTTACTCGATAAAGTGGAATACTTCTGCTACTTCTACAGGAGCAGTCACTCAAACGTGGGGAATTGATACTTTGAAGACTGGTCAGACTTACCTTAGTGGTAACTAACCTTTCCTTGCGGGTTACTAAAAAACCAGCCTTTCGGCTGGTTTTTTAGTTTTATTTAATAAATTATCGACTTCGCAAGTCGATATATCGACTTGCGAAGTCGATAGAGTGAATTTTTCTTGATTTTTTATCAAAATTGTGATAATGCTAGATAATGCTGAAAAAGCAAACTTTTAGACCATTTTTGGATTAATAAAAGATAAAGTGAAAAATATGAAGGAAACAGCGGGAAAGATATTATGGGAGAAGGAATATATCATGTTCTAAATAGAGGAGTGGATCAAAGAGAAATATTTTTAGAAGAAAAGGATTATTTAAGGTTTATTCATAACTTATTTGTATTTAATGATGTAAATCCTACTTTTAATAATTTTTATAATTTTTCTCGAAAGGGCAAAGATAAGGAGATTGACTATAAGCAAAGAAAAAGGCAACCCTTGGTAGAAATATTAGCTTTTTGCTTAATGCCTAATCATTATCATCTACTTCTTATCCCCTTAGTTGAAGATGGAATATTTAAATTTGTTAAAAAACTTGATATCGGTTATGCAAAATATTTTAATCAAAAATATAATAGGAAAGGGGCTCTTTTTGAGGGAAGGTATAAATCTATTTTAATAAAAGAAGAAGCTCATTTTCTTTATTTGCCTTATTATATTCATTTTAATCCTTTGGATTTAAAATTTCCGGAATGGCGCCAAGGTAAAATTAAAAATAGTCAAAAAGCTATGAAATTTTTAGAAAATTATCGTTGGTCCAGTTTTTTAGATTATATAGGGGAGAGAAATTTTCCTTCTATTACTCAAAGAGATTTTCTTTTAAAAATTTTTAACAGCCCTTTTTCTTATAAAAAAGACGTTATTAATTGGTTAAAGGAAATGGAAAAAGAGCAAAAAGTAAAAAGAACTTCCTTTATTAAAATTTTTAAAAATATAAAAACATTTCTTTTAGAATAAAATTATCGACTTGCGAAGTCGATAAGCGATAATATCCAATCTATCGACTTCGCAAGTCGATAGATTGGATAGATCAGTTTAGATTAGATATTTTGTTATTTTTGTGATAATATTTTTATAAATTGAATATGAAAAAGAAATTGATTTCAATTTTTTTAATTATTTTTTCTTTGGTTTTAAAAGTTCAAGCGGCTTCTTTTGAGCGCTCTTTTTATACTGAGCCAAAATACGATGAAAATGGTTTATCAATAATTGAAACTCAATTAATCAAAACAACTAATAAATTTTATATTTATGCTCAAAAAGATTGGTATCAAAAATTAGAACCGATTCAGAAACAAGAATTAGACAACAAATTAAACGAAATCACTAACATTTTTGAATATCAATTTTATCCAAAAATTACCTCTTTATTAACTACTGAAGAAATTCCAGGAGTGGATAATGATCCTCGTTTAATTGTAGTTTTAGAAAAAATAAGAAAGGAAGCCGGCGGATATACTAGATCAATTGATAGTTTACCAAAATCAATGGTTTATAATTCCAATGAAGGCCAGATAATTTTTTTAAATGCCGAGGCAGTGTTAAAAAATTCTTCTTCTGTTTCTTTGTATTATCTCGCCCATGAATTTACTCATTTAATCACTTTAAAAGTGAAACCAAAAATTGAAGTTTGGGTAGCCGAACTTTTATCTGAGTTCTCTGCCACTTTATTAAATAATGATTTTTCTCCTTCTTTAACCAAAAAAAGAGCCTTACAATTTTTCCCAATAAATAATTTAAATTTTAATCTTTGGCAGGAAAAAGGGAGTGACTATGGTCGAGTTTATTTAATGGCTTTATATTTAAAAGAACAATTTTCCGAAGAAATTTTTAAAGATATTCTCTTTAGTTCAAAAGATAATATTTTAGCTTTAGAAGAAGCCCTTAAAAAAAGAGGGGTAGATATTGACGATTTTTTCTTAAACTTTTTAATTGCTAATATTTTAAACGATTGTTCAGTTGATAAAAAATATTGTTATCAAGACGAGAATTTAAAAGATTTTACCACTTTAACTAATTCATACTATTTGCCTTTAACTGGAGAAAGTACAATGGCTGTGACTGATTCTATTTTGAAGTGGGAAGGTAAGTGGCAGAAAATTCAAGGTGGAAATAATATTTTAAAATTAAAATTTACTTTGCCAGAAGAATTAAAAATAAAAAAAATCCCTTATATTTTAATTGATGTCAATGGGAAGAAATATTTAAATTTTATGGATTTTCAGGGCTCAAATGTTCAGGAGATTACTTTAGTTGATTTTGGTTCAAAATATCAATCTTTGATTTTTATCCCTTATTTAGGAAAAGATGCTTTAGAAGGCAGAGTTTATTATTATAGTTGGGAAGCAAAAACAATGCCTAAAAATTCTTCAAATGAGGAACAAATAAAACAAGAACTTTTAAATCAAATTAATGTTTTAAAAAGGAAAATAGCTTTGCTTCAACAACAGTTGTCTTATCTTTTAACTAAAAAACAATCTCCTTATTGTTCAACTTTTAGTAGAGATTTATCCTATGGAATGATCTCTGAAGAAGTAAAATGTCTTCAGATTTTTTTGAAAAATTTAGGGCCAGAGATTTATCCGGAAGGTTTAGTGACTGGTTATTTTGGGCCACTAACCTTAAAAGCTGTTCAAAGATATCAGAAACAAAAAGGAATTATTGCCACTGGTTATTTTGGGCCATTAACTCGATTAATGGCTAATCAAGAATTATTAAAATAAATTAATTAATTTATGAAGGAAAAGTTGTTTCTAATTTCTTCTTTATCCTTAAAAAAATGGCTTTATTTTTTAAATATTATTTTGTTATTTACTCCTTTTTTATTCTGCCCTTATCTTTATTTTCCTTTTATCACCTTAGAGCACTCTGTTTTTCGTTTGATTATTAACCTTTCTCTTGTGTTAGTTTTTTATTTATTTTTTAAAGAAAAATATAACTTAGGAGTTTTTAAAATTCCTTTAGTAAAAGCCGTTTTAGGTTTTCTTTTTATCGCTTATTTATCTTCTTTTTTGGGTTTAAATTTTTCTAATAGTTTTTTTTCTTCAACTGAAAGATTAGAAGGTCTTTTTGGTCTAACTTATTTTATCTTATTCTTTTTAATTCTTTCTTTTGTTTTTTCTAAGAAGGAGATAGAAGACCTTTTAAAAATTGAGACTTTTATTGCTCTAGTTTTTTCTTTAATAGCTTTAATTTTATATTATTCTCCTTTAGTTCCTTCAGGGCCTTTAAAAACCGATCGGTTGATTGGTTTAACAGGGAATCCTTCTTATTTTGGTGTTTATCTTTTGTTTAACGCTTTTTTTGCTTTGTATTTTTATTTTAAAGATTATCTTTTAACAAAAAAATTATATAATTTTTGGTTATTAATTTCTCTTTTCTTTTTTGTTTTAATTTTTATTAATGCTACACGAGCAGTTTTTGTTGGTTTAATTTTTTCTCTTTTTGTCATTACTTTCCTTTTGCTTTTTAGAAAAGAAAAAGAAGTTCAAGTTTTTAGAAAAGTTATTTCTCTTTTTACTTTGATTATAATTGTTTTAATAGCCACTTTTTTCCTTTTAAAAAATTCTTCTTTTATTCAAGAAAAAATTTTTCTTAAAAGATTAACAACTTTTAATTTAAAAGACCCAGCTACTGCCTCAAGAATTCTTTCTTATCAGATTGCTTTAAGAATTTTTTTGAAAAATCCGATTTTAGGTTGGGGATTAGATAGTTATCGTTATCTTTATTCCAAAAACTTTGATCCTAAAATGGCAAAAATTCTTCCTGATTTTATGTTTGACAGAGTTCATAATAAATATTTGGAATTATTAATTGACACAGGAATTATTGGCTTTTTCTTTTACTTTGTAATTATTTATTACATTTTTAAATCATTGAAAACTTTATCTAAAGATTCTTTTCTTTTAATTTTGCCTTTTTACGGTCTTTTTATTGCTTATTTTATTCAGAACTTTTTTATTTTTGATTTTTTAGAAAGTTATTTGCCTTTTTATCTATCTTTGGCTTTTTTGGTTAGTTGCTTAAAAGAAGAAACAAAAGAAAGGATAAATCTCAATAATAATTTAAAAAAAGAAAAAAAAGAAAAGCAGGATTTTTCCGGTAATTTATTGAAATATTTGCTTTTCCTTTTAGTTTTTTGTTATGCCCTTTACAGCTCAATTAAATGGATTATTTTGCCTTTAAAACAATATTATTATTTAATTGATATTAAGCGAGAATTTATTTTAGACAAAAAAGAAGTTGCTTTTCAAAAAATAAAACTTCTTTTTTACTATCAAACGCCTTATCAAGTTGATGTTTTTACTGGTTTTAAAAGAAGCTATGATGAATATAAATTCAAGTTAACAGAAAAAGAAAGGAAAGATCTTTTAGAATTTCTTACTAAAAAAGGAAGGGAAATTTTTAAGAAAAAGAATTACGATTACGCTTTTTTAACTGCCTATACTGATTATTTAATAGAGTTTGTTGAATTAAATCCCTCTAAAAAAGAAGATTTAGAAGAAGTTTTGAAAGAATTAACAAAATATCCTGTTCCTTATACAAATCTTATTTTGGCAAAATATTATCTAGTGATAGAGAAAGATTTAGAAAGCGGAAAAAAAGAATTAGAAAAAGTAGTTAGTCAAACAAACTTTTTGCCTCAAGCTTATCATCAATTATTCTTATTAGAGTATAATTTAAACAATATTGATAAAGCTAATGAATATTTAAAAAAGGCTATTCAACTAGGTTTTCTTCCAAATGATAAAAATTTAATAAAATATTCGGCTAATTTATTTGTTAAAGATAAAGATTATGAAACTATTTTAAAAATTTATTTAAACGGGATTAGGCTTTATCCCAAAGAGACAGAATTTTATGTTAGAGTAGCGGCTGCTTATGGTAAATTAAAAAATAAGGAAAAAGCTATTTATTATGCTGAAAAAGTCAAAGAATTAGACCCTTCTTTAAAACAAGCTGCTGATGAATTTATTGACTTGATTAAAAATGAACAATGGGATAAAATTCCTGATTAAGCAAGTTTATTTTTTGTTTTTTATGAATGACGATTTAAATAATTCTAAAAATTTAAAAGAAAACTTTTTCCAAGAAATCTCTTTAAAAGAAGAAGAGATATTATCTTTTTGGGAAAAGAATAATATTTTTGAAAAAAGTTTAAAACAAAGAGAGGGGAAAAAAGAGTTTATTTTTTTTGAAGGGCCACCTACAGCCAATGGCCGGCCAGGATTGCACCATGTTTTAGCGAGAGCTTATAAAGATTTGGTTTTAAGATATAAAACAATGAGAGGATATTATGTTTTAAGAAGAGCTGGTTGGGATACCCATGGTTTACCTGTTGAAATCGAAGTAGAAAAAGAATTAGGATTAAAAAATAAAAATGAGATAGAAAAATATGGAATCGAAAAATTCAATCAAAAAGCCAAAGAATCTATTTGGCGTTATAAAAAAGAATGGGATCTTTTAACCAAAAGAATGGGTTATTGGTTAGATTTAGAGAATCCTTATATTACTTGTGATAATAACTATATTGAAACAATTTTCTGGCTAATTAAAAGAATTTATGAAAAAGGCTTAATTTATAAAGATTATAAAGTTGTCCCTTATTGTCCTCGCTGTGGAACACCGTTGTCTTCCCATGAACTATCTTTGGGTTATAAAACAGTTGAAGACCCTTCAATTTATATTAAATTTGAAATTTCTTCTTTTAAAAACAAAAAATTAAAAGAAATCAAAGAAAAATATCAAAAACCAATTTACCTATTAGTTTGGACAACTACTCCTTGGACTTTGCCTGCTAATACAGCGATTGCTGTTGATAAAAATTTAGAATATCAAGTTTATTTAAATGATAACGAAATTTTAATTTCTTATCAGTTAGAGGGCTTTCAAAAACTAGATTCTCTTAAAGGGGAGGAATTAATTGGAGAAACCTATCTCCCTTTATATCCTTTTGAAAAAATTGAAAAAGACAAAAAAATTTATCAAGTAATTGCAGGAGATTTTATTGTAACTGATGAGGGGACTGGTTTAGTTCATATTGCTCCAGCCTTTGGAGAAGAGGATTTAGTTTTAGGTAAAAAAGAAAACCTTCCTGTTTTATTAAATATAGATGAAAACGGATTGTTTACTGGTGAACCAGAAATTTTAAAAGATTATAAAGGTTATTTTTTCAAAGATTTAGATCCTATTATTTTTGAAGATTTAAAAAAGAGAAATCTTCTTTTAAAAGGAGATTTAAAAGGAACGATTCATGAATATCCTTTTTGTTGGCGTTGTCATTCGCCTTTGATTTATTATTCAAAAAAGGCTTGGTTTATTAAAATGAGTGCCTTAAAAGAAAAAATTATTCAAAATAATCAAGAAATTAATTGGGTGCCAGATCATATTAAGGACGGGAGATTTGGTCAATGGTTAAATGATTTAAAAGATTGGGCTATTTCTCGCAATCGATACTGGGGTACTCCTTTAAATATTTGGTGTTGTCAAAATTGTGATCATTTTGAAGTAATTGGTTCCATTAAAGAAATAAAAGAAAAAGGAGGGGATTTAGAATTATTGAAAAATGAAAAAGGAGAAATAGATCTTCATCGACCTTATATTGATAAAATAAAAATAGTTTGTCCGAAATGTAAAGCGGAAATGAAAAGAGAAGAGGAGGTTTTGGATTGCTGGTTTGATTCTGGAGCCATGCCTTATGCATCTTGGCATTGGCCATTTGATCAATTTGAAGAAAAAGAATTTTCTTTGCCAGAAAAAGAATTAATTAAAAAAATCTCTTTTCCAGCTGATTTTATCTGTGAAGGAATTGATCAAACGAGAGGTTGGTTTTATACTCTTTTAGCTATTTCTACTCTTTTAAATTTAGGTCCTGCTTATAAAAATGTCATTGTTGTTGGTTTAGTTTTAGACGAAAAAGGGGAGAAAATGTCTAAATCCAAAGGCAATGTTATTGAACCAATGGATTTATTTAAAAAGTACGGAGCTGATACAGTCAGATGGTACTTATATGCCATTAATCCCTCGGCCGAAAATAAAAAAGTTAAAATTAACGACTTTTTGGTTTATCAAAGGAGAATCCTTAATACTTTTTATAATATTTTAACTTTTTATGATTTTTATGCTTTTAAAGAAGAAAGAGATCTTCAAAAAGAAAAACTATCTCTCTTAGACTTATGGCTCCTTGCTTATTTAGAAAAAAGCAAAAAAGAAATTACGAATTTCTTAGATAACTATAACGTTAATGAAGCAACAAAAATACTTGATGATTTAATTGATAATATCAGTCGCTGGTATATAAGAAGAAAGAGAGTTATCTTTCAAAAAAAAGAAGATAAAGAAAAATGGGAAAGTTCTTCTCTTGTTTTAAGAAAAGCGATTTTTGAAACAACCATTCTTTTAGCTCCTTTTTGTCCTTTTTTTTCTGAGTATGTTTATCAAAAAATTAAAGGGAAAAAAGGAAAAGAAAGCGTTCATTTAGAAGATTGGCCTAGAGAAGAAAAGGATTATCTTGATTTGAAATTAATTGAGAAAATGGAGAAAGTTAAGAAACTAGCAAGTCTAGCTTTATCTTTAAGGCAGAAATATAAAATTAAACTCCGTCAACCCTTAAAAGCTTTAATCTTAAAAGAAAAAGTTTTAGAAGATGAATATTTAGAAATTTTAAAAGAAGAAGCCAACGTAAAAGAAATAAAAATAAATAATTCTCTTTTAGAAGAAATTAATCTAGAAACTGAAATTGATGAATCCTTAAAAGAAGAAGGATTATTAAAAGAAATTAAAAGAAGAATCCAGCTCTTCCGACAAGAAAAAAAGCTTCAGCCCCAAGATAAAATTATTATAGGAATTGTCGCCGATCCTTATTTAAAAGAACTTATAGAGAAAAATAAAGATTTCTTTAAAAAAGAAATATTAACAGAGGAAATAATTTTCGATGAGAATGTTTCAGAAACAGTTAAAGATTTTAAAATTGATTCTTATTCAATTAAAATTAGTCTTAAAAAAATAGAGTGAAAGAAAAGAATTTTATCTCGCCAGCTAAAATATTTAGAAAAAGCGGGTTATCTTTTTTATTTGGTTTTTTCTTGGCTTTATTTTTTAAAAATTATTTTAATTTTATTCCTATACCTTTTTCTTTAATTTTTGGGAGTTTATTCTTTATTTTATGTTTTAGTTTGTTTGATTTGTGTTCTTTTAAAAAATACAGTTTTCTTCTTTTTATCTTTTTTCTTTTTGGTTTTTTAAGACCATTTTTAAATTTTTCTTTAACTTTACCTTTTTATCCTTTGTTGCTTGATTTTTCTTTAAAAATTAAAAATTTTCTAGAGGAAAAATTAAGCATCTTTTTTAATTCTTTTCAGAAAGAATTTTTAATGAGTTTATTTTTTGGAGCTAGAAATCATCTTTCTTACCCTTTAAAAGAAAAAATACAAAAAGTTGGTTTATCTCATATTGTGGCAGTTTCTGGTTTTCATTTATCTTTTTTAAATAAGGGTTTGTCCTTTCTTTTTTATGAACTATTTGCTTTAAATAAATATTTGAATTTCTTTTTAATTATAATTTTTGATTTTCTTTTTGTTTTATGCTCCAATTTTTCTCCCTCAGTAATTCGTTCTTTTTCTATGGCTTTTTTGGTTCTTTTAGCCTCTTTAAATTATCGTTTTTATTATCCAACAAATGCTTTAATTTTCACTCTTTGCTTGATGATCTTTTTAAATCCCGAGATATTTTTTGATATTGGCTTTCAACTTTCTTTTTTGGCTACCTTCAGTCTTTTATATTTTTATCCTCTTTTAGAGAAATTAGTAATTTTAAAAGACAAAGATAATAGTCTCTTATGGGAAGATGACTCAAATTTTTTTAAAAATTTATTTCAAAAATTTAAAAATTCTTTTTTTCAAATTTTTCTATTAAATTTTTCAGCTTTAATTTTTACTGCCCCTTTGGTTCTTTATTATTTTTCTAGTTTTTCTTTTCTTTCTCCAGTCACTAATATGTTAATTTTACCAATTATTCCTTTGATTATGGGTTTATCTGTTTTCTTTTTTATTTTTTCTTCCTTTTCTTTTTATTTTAGTTTATTTTTTGCTAGTTTTTTAAAAATCTTAATTAATTACTGCTTTTTAGTGATTGATTTTTTCTCAACAATGAATTGGGCAAATTTTTCTTTTCCTTCAAATCTAAGGTTTTTCTTTTTGGTTTTTTATCCTTTGCTTTTTTTATTCTTTTATTTTTTAAAAAATAAAATTAAGGTTTAAAGAAAATGAAATTTTCTTTTTTAAAGAAAAATTTTTCAATAATTTTAAAAATTACCTTAGTTCTTTTAATTTTTAACTTATTTAACTGGTTATTAATTTTCTTTTTTTTAAAGCAGAATTTAGCAAAAATTAATTTTTTAAACGTTGGGCAAGGGGATAGCGAATTAATTAATACTCCAATAGCTAATATTTTAATTGATGCTGGTCCCAGTAAAAAAGTTTTAGAAGAACTTAAGAAAGTAATGCCTTTTTATGACAATTATTTGGATATAGTCATTATTTCTCATCCTAATATTGATCATTTTCTTGGTCTTTTTGATATTTTAAAAACCTATAAAGTAAGGGCAGTAATTTTAAGTAATATTTCTTATCCTTTAAAGGATTATCAAAATTTAATTAAAGAATTACAAGAAAGAAATATTCCTTTAATTAAAGGAGTTAAAGGAGTAACAATCAATTTAGGAAAAGATCAAAAAATTACTATTCTTTCTCCCGATAAATTGAATTCTTTTTCATTTAATCAAGATTCAATAGTTTGTTCTTACACTAATAAAATTTCTGAAGTATTATTTTTAGGAGATATTGATTCTAGAAAAGAAAAAGAAATTTTAAAATATCTTAATAGTCTTAAATATTTGTATCGAATTTTAAAAGTTGCTCATCATGGTTCAAAAAATGCTACCAGTGAAGATTTTTTAAAAGAATTTCAGCCAAATTTCGCCATTATTGAGGTGGGGAAAAATAACTATTCTCATCCTCATATTTCTGTTTTAGAAAGATTAGAGAAATTTAAAATCAAGACCTTTCGAACTGATTTAGATGGTTTAATTCAATTTTCTTTTGATAAAAATTATAATTTCTGGTATAAGTTAATACAATAAAATATGATTATAAAATATGATTAACTATCAAGATTTCGAAAAAATAGAACTAAGGGTTGGTAAAATTATTTCTGCTGAAAAAATTGAAAATTCAGAGAAATTAATAAAATTAAAAGTCGATTTTAAAGACGAAATCAGGCAAATAATAGCGGGTATTGGAAAATTTTATCAGCCAGAAGAGTTAATTAATAAATTAATTGTTGTTGTTTATAATTTAGAGCCAAAAGAAATTTTTGGTTATCAAAGTCAAGGAATGTTATTAGCTGCCTCTGATGAAAATAATATAGTTTTGATTACTCCAGAAAAAGAAATTTCTTTAGGAGCCAAAGTGAAATAGTTTTTATTTTATTCGTCTTTATTTTTAAATTTTTTAAGATTTCTGTTAAAATTTTCTATTTTTTCTAATACGTTTTGTTCTATTTCTATTTTTTGAGTAAAAATTTCTTTTATTTCTTTTTCTATTAAATTAATAAAAAACTGAAAGAACATTTTTTCGCATTCTGTCTTTTTTTCTAAATCTGGTTCAAAATTAATGATACATTTTTCTAAATATTTATGGGGAAGAGCAAGATAGAAAATAGGAAGATTTGTAATCTTTTTTAAAGAAATTTGATTGTTTTTTATTTCTAAACCATATTTTAATTCAACCCCTTTTTGATTTTTCTTTAAAACTTTTTCTTTTTTTTCTTGAAATTTTTCTCCACTAATATCTTCTACTTCATCAAAGGCACAAACTACTTCTCCCGTTTTTTTATCAAAAATAACATTATCAACTTTATTAAAAATATCATCATACAGAGTAGATCTTAAAACATAATATCTTTCTTTTAGAAACTTATTTAAAATAACAGTTTTAATCATTTCTAATTGTTCTCCTTCTTTTTTTCTTCTTTTTTCTTCAATTTTTCTTTCATCTTCTTCTTGGAACCATTCTTTTTCTTTTTTTAAAATCTCTTCTTTATCTTTTTTAATTTCTGATTCTTGATAAATCCCAATAAATTTTTCCGGATCAATTCGACAGTTTTCTTGTACTGGTAAATTTTCTTTTCTTAGATTTTCACTTAATAATTTTAAAAATTCAGTGAGTTCTTCTATCTTTTTTTCTTTTTGATTTTTTTCTTGTTTTGTTTCCTGAAAGGGAAAATTGATTTTTTCAATCATTTTTTAACTTATTTATATAGAAAAAACAAATAAAAGTCAATCTTTAATTTGACTTTTAAAAATGATATAATAAAATCAAATTATGAATCCATTATTTAAAAAGAGAAAATCAGTTAGGAATTTTCTCGAGGAAGAGATAGAGAAAGAAAAATTAGAAGAGATTTTAAAAGTTGTTGAATCATCGCCTTCAGCTGGTAATTTAAAGGCAAGAGAAGTTTTGGTTGTGAAAGAGAAAGAACTAAAACAAGAATTAGCAAAGGCCTCTTTTCATCAAAATTTTATTAGCCAGGCGCCATTAGTTTTAATTTTTTTTGCCCTTCCAGAAAAATCAAAACAAGTTTATGGAGAAAGAGGAGAAAACCTTTATGCTTTACAAGATGCAACCATTAGCTGTGCTTATGCCTGGTTAGAGGCAGTTAATATGGGTTTAGGAGCTTGTTGGGTGGGCGCCTTTGATGAAGAAAAAGTGAAAGAAATTTTAAAAGTTCCTTCGGGCTGGCGACCAATAGCTTTATTGCCTATTGGTTATCCAGCAGAATAAACAGGTCGAAAAATAAAAATAAATAAAAATAAAAAATTTAAATAAATAATAAAAATCAAAGTCATAAAAAATAAAAATGAGAAAAAGCAATCAAAAACAAAAAATTTTTGGCCAAGAATTGATTATGGATTTATATGATTGTAACAGTGAAACTATTAGATCTAAAAAGAAAATCCTAGAATATATTGATAAAATCTGCGAAGTGATTAATGTTAAAAAATATAAAAAAGCAATTGTTGAAAGATTTGCTCTTCATTTAGATTATGCTGCTGGATACTCTTTTGTTCAATTAATAGAGTCAAGTTTAGTTTCTGGCCATTTTTCCGAACTTTGGAATAGAGCCTATATTAATTTATTTTCTTGTAAACCCTTTAATGCAGAAAAAGCTATAGAATTTACCAAAAATTTTTTTGAGGCAAAAAAAGTAAAAAAAAGAGTTTTAATAAGATAAAAGGGCTTGGTCGAGCCCTTTTTATTTTGAAAATTTAAAAAAATAAAAAAATATGACTAAGCGGGCTTCTATCATCGGTGTGGGAGCGACTAAATTCGGAAATATATTAGAAAATCCTGAATTAAAAGATAAGACCTTTCAAGAGATGGTAGCCGAGGCTGCTTTTGAGGCAATGGATGACGCGGGAATTTCTCCAGATGAAATAGATGCTTTTATCGTTGGTAATATGCTTTCTCACACCTCTCAAATTTATTCTCACTCAACTTTGTTAGCTGATTGGTTGGGTTTAAGATTTAAAGGGGGATTTCATTTCGATACGGCGTGTTCAACTACCAATACTGGCATGGGAATTGCTTGGCAGATGGTAAAATCAGGCAAATATAAAAATGTTTTAGTGGTTGCGGGTGAAATTTTATCCTCTGTCCCTAAAGGGAATTTTCCTTTAGAAAGAGAACCTTTAGATGCGGCTACTTTATGGGAGTGGACTGATTTTGGCGTTGATCATGTTTATGCCTATCATCATTTTTATGATATTGCTTCTGCTTACGGTGCTTTTCCAACAATTGGTTACATGAAGAAAAATGGCTTAAGTTTTGAGGAAATGGATCGAGTAATGATGGCTATTAATCAAACAGTAAGAAAACACTCTGCTTTAAATCCTAAAGCTATTTTATATGAAAAAGGAACTTTAGAAGAAGAGGCTAAAAGAGAAGGTTTTAGTTCTGTAGAAGAGTATTGGCGATCTAATAAAAATCCCTTTTTTGCTTGGCCAACTCGTCTTTTTAGTGCTTTAAATGCCGCTGATGGAGCAACTGCTTATATTGTTTCTTCAGAACCAGAGAGATTTTCCAAGAAAATGCCAGTTGATATTATTGGTTTTCATTGGTGTGTAAGTAATTATCCTTGGTATGAAGATGATCCAACTTATTGGGAAGCTGATTATCGAGCCTTCAAAGAGGCTTATAAGATGGCTAATATTAAACCAGAAGATTTGGATTATTTATATGTTCATGATTGTATGCAGATTTATCAGTTAATACTTCCTGAGGTGGCTGGTTATGTTCCTTTTGGTCAAGCTTGGAAATATGCTTTAAATGGTGATTTTGCTTTTAATGGCAAGAAACCTTTAAATGTTTCTGGCGGGCGTCATGGCGGTGGTCACGCCTTTGAAGCCTCAGCTGGCTTTGAGGTTTATGAGATTGTTAAGCAAATGAGAGGAGAAGCAGGGGCTCGTCAAATTAAACCTTTTCCTAAAATTGCTGCCCAACATAATCACGGGTATGGAATGCATTCAGCGGTTACTATTTTAAAAGCCGGCGAATAAAATAATTAATTAAAAAATATGGAATTAATCGCTAAAAATTGGTATGACAATTTAGCTCAAGGAAAAATAATGGGGGCTCGTTGTTTAGATTGTGGGGCTTTTACTTTTCCTCCTTTAAGTGTTTGTCGTCAATGCAATAGTCGAAACATTGAATGGCAAGAAATAAGTGGTAATGGTCAAGTGATAATGTTTTCTTCTTCTATTTTACCGGCTAAAAAATTTGCTAAATACGCCCCAATTCCTTATGGAATTGTTAAATTAGAAGAAGGGCCGTGTTTTTTTACGAAAGTAGAAGGCTTTGATTGTTCTAGCCCTGAGGCTATTGCTCAAGAAAATTCAAAATTACCCCAAAAGGTTAAAGCCGAAGTTCAAAAAATGGAAGGAGTAAATATTGTTGTTTTTAGAAAAGCTTAAAAATAAAAAGCTATGGCAGATAATTTAAATTCTTTGGAAGAAAGAGTAAAAAAATTAGTCGCGGAGCTTTTTAAAAAAGATGTCTCCGAGATTACTGAAAAAACCAGTTTTGTCCAAGATTTAAACGCTACTTCAATTGATAGTATTGCTCTATTGGCTGGTTTGGAGGGAGAATTTAAATTAAAAGTTCCCCCAGAGGAGATTTTGCAGGGTAAAACAGTAGGAACATTAATTGAATATTTAAAGAAACAATTAAAAGAGAGTTAAATCTCCGCGACAGCTAAGGCGATGACAAGATTTTTAGAATAAGTTAACGAAAGGAAAAATTTTATTCTTTTTCTAGAGAAGAATTTTTTCCGGTATTTTGGGAGGAAAAAATCGGATTTTAAAGAGACTTCTATTTTCCCTGAATTTTTAGTGATTTTGATTTGATTTAACAATATCTCCCTTTTTAAAAAGGGAGATATTGTTTTATAAACAGCTTCTTTTAAAGTCCAGATGCCCGCTAATTTTTTAATTTCTTTTTGAAATTTTAATTCTTCTTCAAAGAAAACCAAAGAAAGAACCTTTCTTTTTTTTAAAAAATTATAAACTCTTAAGAAATTATCTAGTTCAATAATATCAATTCCTACTCCAAGAATCATTTTTTTCTTAACCTTTGTACCCAAAAGCTTAAAAGAGCACAAATGTTTATTATTTCTTCTACTTTTACTCCCCGGGAAAGATCACTTACTGGTTTTTTAAATCCCTGAAGAACTGGTCCTAAAGCCTGGTATTCTGCTAAAATATTAACTAATTTATAACTGATATTGGCTGAATTTAAATCAGGAAAAATTAAAACATTAGCTTTTCCTCCAACTTCTGATGGTTCTTTTATTTTTTTCTTAGCCACTTCTTCTCTTAAAGCTGCATCTCCTTGCAATTCGCCATCGATTTTCAATGAAGGATTTAAATTTTTAGCTAATTCGGTTGCTTTTTTAACTTTATCAACTAAAGGATGATTGGCGCTTCCTTTGGTCGAGAAAGAAAGAAGGGCAATTCTTGGTTCCCAGTCTAAAAGAATTTTGGCTGTTTGACCAGTTAAAACAGCTATTTCTGCTAACTCTTCCTCAGTCGGATTAATATTAACTGAGGCATCGGCAAAAATTAGGGCTCCATTTTCGCCATAAGGAGAGTTTTCCTTAATCATTAAGAAAAAAGAAGAAGGAATTTTAAAACCCTTTTGAAGTCCAATAATTTTTTTACTGACAGCAATTACATCACCCGAAGTATAAACTGCCCCCGCTATCATTCCATCAACATCATTATTTTTTAAGGCAAGAGCAGAAAAAAATAGGGGATTAATTATAATTTTTTTAGCTATTTCAATTGAGATATTTTCTGATTGAGAATAAACTTGAGCGTAAATATCTAATTTTTCTGATTTTTCGGGCTCAATTATTTCTACTTTAGAAATTAATTGAGAATTTAAAATTGTTGATAAAGCATCTAATATTTTTTCTTTTGATCCAACAAGAACTGGTTGGCAAATATTATTTTCTAAAATACCAGCCATAGCTTTTTGAATTCTTTCTTCTTCGCCCTCTGGGAAAATAATTTTTGGAGGGGTTGTTGATTGAGATAATTCGTTAATGATTTTTTTTATAATGTTCATAATTTTAATTTTTAATTTTTAAAAGATTAAGAATTTTTTGATAAATCATAAAAGCTTCATTGGTATGGAAAACTAAAACTTTTACTTTTGAGTTTTTTTCTGAAATGATAGTTTTGTTTTCATAATTGCTTTTTTTGTTGATTTTAATTCCTAGATATTGAAAATGTTTTAAAACATCTTCTCTAAATTTTGCCGATCCTTCACCAATCCCAGCGGTAAAAACAATAGCCTCTACACCGTTTAATAAAGCTATATAAGAGCCGATATATTTGACAACACTTCTTAAATACATTTTATAAGCTAATTTTGTTTTTTCTTCTTTGCTTTTAAGTATTTCTCTAAAATCCCTTAAACCACAAATGCCTAAAAAGCCAGATTTTTTATTTAAAATTTCATCTAATTGATCAGCATTATAGATATTATTTTTAATAAGAAATAATGGAATATATGGATCAACATTTCCCGAGCGTGTTTCCATGATTAAACCTTCAAGAGGGGTAAAACCCATTGAGGTGTCAATAGGCTGGCCATTTAAAATAGCGGTAATAGAAGAGCCTGCCCCTAAATGGCAGGTAATTAGTTTTTTAATTTTCTTTTTTAAAGTTTTTTCTGCTAATTGAGCGACATATTGATGAGATATTCCGTGAAATCCATATCTTCTGATTTTGTATTTTTCATAAAGCTCATAAGGAAGAGCATATAAAAAGGCCTCTTCCTTTAAAGAAGAATAAAATTCAGTATCAAAAACTGCATAGTTCTTTGCCCATGGTAAGAGCTTTAGACAAAGTTCAATCCCCAAAACATTATAAGGATTATGAAGCGGTGCTAAATAAGAAATATTTTTTAAATCATTTAAATTATTTTTATTAATAAGAGTTGTTTTTTTAAAAATTTCTCCTCCATGAACAACTCGATGGCCAATAAATTTTATTTCTTTTAAATCTTTAATAATTTTAGATTCTTCAATTTCTTGAAAAATTTTTTCAAGAGCAGATAAATGATTTTTTTCTCCAGTTGGAAGTCCAATATTTTCTTTAACACCAGAAAGGATTTCCCGATTATTTCTAAAAAGGGAATATTTTACTGAAGAAGACCCTGAATTTAAAACTAAAATAAATGGTGATTCCTTTTTCATATTTTTGTTTCTTAATTTTTAATATTATAGATTAATTTCTATCGACTTCGCAAGTCGATAGATTGCGATTTCCAGGAAAAATTGATAAGATAAGGGGCAAGATTTATATAAAAATGGAAGAATTATCAGATAAAAAATTAATTATTCTTTATTTAAAAAAACGCGAAGGAAAAGCTTTAGAGATTTTAATTAATCGCTATCTAAAACCAATTTATAATTTTATTTTCCGTTTAACTAATGACCAAGAGGAGGCTGAAGATTTAACTATTGAGACATTTTTAAAAATGTGGAAAAACCTAAGAAGATTTAATCTGAAAAAGAATTTTCGAGGTTGGCTTTTTACAGTAGCCAAAAATACTACTTTTGATTTTTTTAGGAAAAAGAAAGAATATTCTTTTAAAGATTTATCTTTTTTTGATGAGAATTTTGAAGAAAAAATTCCCTCAGAGGTTTCTTTAGAAGAAGAGATTAATCAAAATTATGATCTTAAAATTTTGGAAGAAGAGATAAGAAAACTCCCTTTACACTATCGTGTAGTTCTTTTTTTGCGTTATAACGACCATTTGTCTTTGCCTGAAATCTCTGAGATTTTAGAGAAACCGTTAATACTATTAAATCTTGGCATTTTCGGGCTTTAAAAATATTAAAAACGAATATTAGCCAAAAATTTGATAATTAAAGCAACCAAAAGACTTTGTTTTTCGTATTATTATATAGAAGGCAATATGAATCTTAATGATTTTTTCCCTTCCTCTCTTCAGAAGCCTCAGGAGCCACCTTCCGATTTAAAAGAAAAGATTCTTCTCGCTATTCATCAAGAAGAAATTAAAAGGCTAAGAAAAAAATTTTTTCAAAGGGCTTTAGGTTTTAGCTTTTTATCAATAATTAGTTTTCCTTATTCGTGGCCAGTTTTTTTAGAAGATTCTAAGATTAAAGGTTTTTGGTTTTTCTTGATTGCAATTAAGGATTTAATTGCTCACTCCTCATTATCCTTTCTGGGAATTTTTAAAGAAGTTTTATTAGCTTTTATTGATTTCTTACCCCTTTCAAGCTTATTAATGGTTTCTTTGAATATATTTTTCTTTTTTGGTTTCTTTTATTTTCTATTTTTAATGAAAAATTCTCATTTTTTAAGGTTTGAGAAAAAATAAAGAAAAAACTTAAAATTATAAAAATATGACTGATAACAAAGAATTAAATCAAGAAAAAGAAATAGAAAAAAATAGTAAAAATTCTTTTTTGAAAAAATTAAAAAATTTAAAATTAATTATCCTTTTTTTAATTTGGTTTATTTCGATTTTGTTTTCTTTTGGTCTTGGTTTTAAGTTAGGAACAAAAAAAGCTCTCCTTTCTTCTTCTTGGTTTAAAGATTATCAAAGAATGTTTTTAGGCCCGGCAAAAAAACCTCCTTTTAAACCTTTTCATTTTTTTGAAGATGAATTAATTAATCACTTTGGTCTTTTTGGGGAAGTGATAAAAAATGATATTTTAAATTCTCAGATTATAATTAAAGATAATAATAACTTAGAAAAAGTAATAAAAATTACCCAAGAGACGATAATTTTAAAATTTAGAGAAAAAATAGATCAAGCTCAAATCAAAGAAGGGGAACAGATAATGGTTATTAGTTCTTCTGAGAATAATGAGATAAAAGCTAAATTTATTCGAGTTTTTCCTAAAATAAAATTATGAAGACAATTTTTAAAAATAAAAAATTTCTAATAACCTTTATTGTATTAATCGGCATTTTCCTTTATTTTTTTATTTTTTTAAAAAATAAAAACCTCTCTTCAGAGACAAAATATGTTCTTTCTCAAATAAAAAGAGATAATATTTCTGTAAGTGTTAGTTCTACTGGGACAGTCATTCCTGAAGAAGAGATGAATTTAAAAGCAAAAGCTTCTGGGGAAATTGTTTATTTAAATATGAAAAATGGGCAATTCGTTAAAAAAGAGAGCTTTTATTAAAAATTGATACCAAAGACCAAGAAAAAAATATAAAAGATTTAGAAAATTCTTTAGAAACTATTCGGCTTAATTTAAATAAAGCCAAGCAGACAACATTAGTGGATGAAAAAACATTAAAAAACCAAGCTATTAATAGTTTAAATCAAGTTTTAAGCGACTGGAAAAGTTACCTTGATAATTTTGAGAATATATTAAAAATTGATATTTCTAGCTATCACTTAAATTTAAATTACTTGCTTGATTATTATGCCCAAGTGGTTAATTTTTATTTTTTAAATGACATTAATTATCAAAAAGTTCTTTGGAATAACTATAATTTTTTAAAATCAAAATATGAGATAGATAATAACTTGGCCCTTCATCTTAATTCCGACTCATCTTTAGAAGAGGTAGAAAAAGTGCTCAATGACGTTGTTGAAGATGCTAAAATTTTAAATGATACCTCTAGATATAGTTATCAATTGTTAAATAGATATCATTCAATCCTTAATGATTATAATTTGACTCCTTTAATCCAATTAAGAAATATAAGTAACGATAGAACTACTCTGTTTAATTTGTTTTCCAATATTAACTCTGATTTAACCAGTCTTTTATCGGTTCAAAAGAATATAAAATCTTATAAAGAAAGCTTAACCGATAATATTCCTTACGAGATTAAAGAACTAGAAATTACTTTGAGTCAAAAAGAAGAAGATTTAAAGAGAGCCAAAGAAAAAATTAATGATTATTATCTTTATGCTCCTTTTGATGGAATTATTACTAATTTAAATGTTAAAAAAGGAGATTCGGTTTCTTCTCAAGCAGTGGTAGCAACTTTAATAACTAAAGAAAAAATTATCCAAGTACCCTTTAATGAGATTGATATTGTGAAAATTAAATTAGGCCAAAAAGCAAAAATTACCTTTGATGCTTTAGGAGATCAGATGTTTTTCGGGAGAGTGGTTGAAATTGATTCTACAGGGACTGAATCCCAAGGAGTTGTTTCTTACAATGTTAAAGTGGCTTTAGAAGAAGATAATGAGGATATTAAACCTTCAATGAGTGCTAATGTTGAAATTATTATTGCTGAAAAAGAAAATGTTTTAATTGTTCCAAATTCCGCCATAAAAACCATAAATGGTAAAAGTTATGTTCAATTGGTTTCTGAAAAAAATTTAAACCCCTTAACTATAAAGAAAGGAGTTATCTTAAAAACTCCACCCAAAAGAGTTTTTATTACTCCTGGTTTAAAAAATGATTTATATACAGAAATTTTAGATGGATTAAAAGAAGGAGATTATGTTATTGTTTCTACTCTTTCTTCAAAAACTACCTCGACAACGATTCAGAGAAATTTATTTATGGGTGGAGGCTTTGGACAGTCCTCAATAAGAGTTAGATAATTTATGTCTTTAATTGAATGCAAAAATATTTCTAAAATTTATAAAAACGATTCGGTTTCTACAGTTGCTTTAAAAAATATATCTTTTACCGTTGACAAAGGGGAATTTGTGGCTATTATTGGTCCTTCTGGTTCAGGAAAATCAACATTAATGCATATTTTAGGTTGTTTAGATACCCCTACCAATGGTCATTATTTTTTAGATGGCATAGATGTTTTAAAATTATCTGATAATGAATTAGCCAGAATTAGAAACGAAAAAATAGGTTTTGTTTTTCAATCTTTTAATCTTTTACCAAGAGTTAATGTTTTAGATAATGTTATTTTACCTTTAATTTATTCAAATATTAATCCTAAAAAAAGAGTTGAATTAGCCAGAGAGGCTTTAAAAAAATCCGCTTTTCCTGAAGAGTTTTATTACCATTTTCCTAACCAGCTTTCTGGAGGAATGCAACAAAGAGTAGCCATTGCTCGGGCTTTAGTGGTCAATCCAGAAATTATTTTAGCCGATGAGCCAACTGGTAATTTAGATAGTAAAACTGGCGATGAGGTTTTAATGACTTTTAAGGATTTAAACGCGCAAGGCCATACAATTATAATTATTACTCATGAAAGATATATTGCCCAGCAAGCTAAAAGAATTATTGCTTTAAAGGATGGCAAGATTATTGAAGATAGTAAAAATAGCGTTTCCTCGAAAGAATTTTTAAAAATTAGAGAATAAAATAAAGAAATAAATGCTAATTCAAGATTTAATCAGAGAGGCTCAAAAATCAATTTTATCTAATAAACTTCGTTCTGGTTTAACTATTTTAGGAATAGTGATTGGTATTGCTTCAGTGATTTCAATGATTTCTTTAGGAGAAGGAACTCAAAGAATGATCCAATCAAATATTGAAAGTTTAGGTTCTAATCTTTTAACTATTTATCCGGGAATAATAAGAGCAGGGCATGGTATTATTTCTTCTGGTCGAGGTTTTGCTCAATCTTTAAAAAATGAGGATATCGAAGTAATTAAAAATATTGAAGGAGTATTATATGTCTCTCCAGAAATTCAGAGAAGATTTCAAATAGTTGCTCCTAATGGAAAAAATACCAATTCTACTGTCCTTGGTGTGTTGCCAGATTATTTCATTTTACGAAATTTAAGCCTTCAAAATGGTTCTTTCTTTACAGAAGAACAAAATAAAAATTTAAATAAAGTAGCTATTTTAGGAGCAACTGTGAAAGAGGATTTATTTTCAGAAGATGAGGCCATAGGTTCGACTATTAGAATTAATAAAGTTAATTTTAAAGTTATCGGCGTTTTGCAGCCAAAGGGCGGTTCTAGTTTTGTTAATTTTGATGATATGATTTTTATCCCTTCTTTGACAATGCAAAAAATTTTAACTGGCTCTGATTATCTTTCTTCAATAGTTTTAAGCGCCCAAGATAAGAATGAAGTTCAAGAACTCAAGCAAGAAATAACTATCCGATTAGCTAAAAAACACAACGTTGATCCTCAAGATCCTGATTTTTCGATTATTTCTCAGGCAGATATCTTATCAACTTTAAATCAAATTACCACTACCTTTACTTTATTTTTAGCTGCTATTGCTGGGATTTCTCTTTTAGTTGGAGGGATAGGTATTATGAATATGATGTTAACAACAGTTACTGAAAGAACTCGGGAAATTGGTATTAGAAAAGCAGTGGGCGCTAAAAGAAAAGACATTATTTTTCAATTTTTAACCGAGGCAATTATTTTAACTTCTCTTGGAGGAATAATTGGGATTATTTTAGGTTGGCTGATTTCTCGGTTAATTTCTCAATTTATTGGAATCAATACTTATATTTCTTTTGATTCTATTTTTCTTGCTTTTGGTGTTTCTGCTTTAATAGGGGTTATTTTTGGCTATTATCCTGCCAAAAGAGCAGCCAATTTAAATCCCATTGAGGCTTTAAGATATGAGTAATATTTGACAATTTCAAAAAACGAGAATATAATCATAAAGGCTTTAAAGCTATACTCTCTTGATCTACTCCTAAAAAAGAGGGAAGAGGGAGTAGGTCGAAAATTAAAAATTTAATTTAAGATGGAGACGCGACTTTATGTTGGAAGTCTGAGTTATAACACGACAGAAGATGCTTTAAGAGATATGTTTTCTCAAGCCGGAACCGTTGTTTCAGCCACAATTATTACTGATAAGTATTCTGGCAGATCAAAAGGTTTTGGTTTTGTTGATATGAGTTCTGAAGAAGAAGCTGAAAAAGCAATAGAAATGTTTAACGGCCAAGAATTAGATGGAAGAAAAATTATTGTTGATAAGGCTAAGCCAATAAGAAAAAATTTTAGAGAAAGAAGTCGACAAAGACGATTCCAACAGTAGAAATTAAAACTCGGGGTTGCAAAACCCCGAGTTTTAATTTATTATTGAAGTGTATGGATTTCTCGGTAGGAATAGTTGGTTTGCCAAATGTTGGGAAATCTACTTTATTTTCTTTAATCACTCAACAAGAGGTTAATATTCAAAATTATCCTTTTACAACTATTGACCCAAATATTGCTATAGTTTCTGTTAGAGATGAAAGATTAGAAAAATTAGCCCAATTAAAAAATTTTAAAAAAATTACTTTTTCCAAAATAGAATTTATTGATATTGCCGGTTTAGTTAAAGGGGCTCATTTAGGAGAGGGATTAGGCAATCAATTTTTATCTCAGATTCGAGAGGCAAAAATTATTGTTATTGTCGTCAGATGTTTCAAAGACGATAATGTCTCTCATGTTTATGGCGAGGTAAATCCCGAAAGAGATATTGATTTAGTAAATTTAGAATTAATTTATAAAGATTTAGAAACCATTGAAAAAAGAAAAAAGAAAATCGAAGGGGAAGTAAAATCCAATAAAAAAGAAGCTCTTTTAGAATTAGATTTTTTAAACCAGATTCAGAATCTCTTAGAGCAACAAAAATTATTATTTAGCACTTTAAAAGAAAATGTTTTAAAAGACCCAATTATTTTATCTTTAAATCTTTTAACTTGTAAACCCCAGATTTATCTTTTAAATGGAAAAGAAGAAGATGTAGATGAAAAGATAAAAGAAAAAATTTTAAGCTTAAAAGCTGATTATTTTATTGCTGATTTAAAAGAAAAACCAGATCTTTCTTCTTTAATTAAAAAAGCTTATCAAAGATTAAATTTAATTACCTTTTTTACCATTGAAGGAGAAAACGAAGCTCGGGCCTGGCCAATTGAAAAAGGGACAAAATTAATTGAAGCAGTTTCTAGGATTCATTCTGATTTTAAAGAGAAATTTATTAAAGCTGAAGTGATTAATTGGCAGAAGTTATTAGAAATTGAAAATTGGCATAAAGCCCGGGAAAAGGGAGTGTTAAAATTAGAAGGAAAAGATTATTTAGTTGAAGATGGCGATGTTATATTAGTTAAACATCATTAAATGCTAAACATTACGGATTTTTCGCAAAATAATTTAATTTGGACAAAACACTCTTTAGAAAAAAGAGCTTTTTATCAATTATCTGAAAATCGAGTCAAAAGAGTTCTTCGCCACCCTCATCGAATTGAAAAAGGAATTGCTCCTGAGACTTTAGCTTCAATGCAAAAAGCAGGCACCAAAAAACATCCTTATGAAATTTGGGTTATGTATCAAATTAAAAGCCAAAAAGAAAAAAACGATAAATTAAAATTTAAGAAACAATTTAAAGACCAAAAATTTAAAAAGTCAAAAAAGATTGTGATTATTAGCTGTTGGAAATATCCTGGAGTTTCTAACCCAGGAGAGTCGATTCCTATTCCTGAAGATATTTTAAAAGAAATCTTAAGAACCTACGCTTGACAAATTCTTAAAGCAGGAGTAAACCTATATATAGTTAAAAATAAATAAAACTAGATTATAAAAAATATGCGAAAAATAACAATTTGGAGCTTCCTTTTGGCTTTTATTCTTTCTTTTAGCTGGTATGCTTTTGCTCAAAAGCCAGAAGAAATAAATCTAGACCTAAATTTACCGGAAAAG
>Ga0272449_1000687_pt1 | contig 38580 bp, 51 predicted proteins | sample YNPCB0241_FD_198679 | JGI IMG/M metagenome (GOLD analysis project Ga0272449, IMG submission 198679) | Hot spring sediment microbial communities from Yellowstone National Park, WY, United States - YNP-CB-024-1 | ecosystem: Environmental > Aquatic > Thermal springs > Hot (42-90C) > Sediment...
AACACTTGTGGGATTATACTTGTTAGGCAGCATGGAGTGTTCAAAGGTGAAGGCTTTTCCAGTTTCAATTACCACCGTGTAGCCGCAGTATCTACATGTGGCTATAATTTCTCCTGGCTTGAAAGATATGGGCGCGCCGCAATGGGAGCATTTAAGCTCCTCAACTATTGACATTTCCCTTAACCTTTCTGTCTTTCCCGTTTTAGGATTTCTCTTGCAACAATGATGCCTGATGCTGATGCCTGTATTAGCCCCCTCGTTACTCCGGCGCCGTCGCCTATTGTGAAGAGGTTCCGTATCTTTGTTTCCAGCGAGTTGCTCAACTCAAGCCTTGAAGAGTAGAATTTCACTTCAACTCCGTAAAGAAGTGTATCCCTTGAGTGGATGCCTGGAGCTATCTTGTCCAAGGCTTCAAGCATTTCCCTTATGTCGGCTAAATAGCGGTAAGGCAAAACAAAGCTAAGGTCTCCGGGCGTCGCGTTTTTGAGGGTTGGGGTTATGAGGCTTCTGGCAATTCTGTCGGGTGTTGAGCGTCTGCCAGCTTCCAAATCGCCTAAGCGCTGTATGAGGATGCCTCCGCTGAGAAGGTTTGAAAGCCTCGCCAAGTATTTTCCGTAGGCTATGGGCTCCTTGAAGGGTTCTGTGAAAGACGTTCTAACGAGAATCGCGAAGTTCGTGTTTTCCGTTTTTCGCTCCGCGTAGCTTTGCCCGTTTACCGTCAAAACACCATTGTAGGATTCGGATATAACTTCCCCGTAGGGTGCGACACAAAACGTCCTAACCTGGTCGTCAAAGAATTTTGAGTAGTAGATGAATTTCGGCTCATACAGGATGTTTGTCAACTCTTCCATGACCGCGGCTAGAACTTCCACCCTTACGCCGACATCCACAGGGTTATTAAGCCTTTTCAAACCTAACGCTTGAGCCTCTGTCTGAAGCCATTCAGCTCCGCCCCTTCCAGGCGCCACAATAACGTATTTGCCCATGAACTTTTCTCCGTCAACTGTTTCGACACCTTCCACTGTGCCGTTTTTCACAATGAGCCCCTTAACATCCTTCCTCATTTTTATCTCAATTTTCCCCTCAAGCTCCTGGCGCATCCTCCGAAGGGTTTGGGCGCACCGTTCAGTTCCCATGTGCCTAATCTTTTGATGTACCAGTTTTAACCCGGCTAGGGAAGCTTTTCTCTCGATTTCCTCCACTTTTTCAACGTCGCCGCCGTACACGTGGTCCGGAGCCCCAAATCGAATGTAAATTTTATCCACGTAATTTATCAGTTCGTTCAGCTCTTTTTCTGAAACATACTGGTTCAGCCAGCCGCCTACTTCGGTGGATAAAGTAAGTTTGCCGTCGCTGAAGGCTCCGGCTCCACCCCAACCGCACAATAAAGCACATGGTTCACAATTCATACATCCAAAGCCTCTGCTTGCTGGGCATTTTCGCTGTTCCAAGTTTGGGCCTTTATCAAGCATTAATATGCGGAAACTTGCCTTGTCAACCATTTCGAGGGCTGAAAATATCCCGGCTGGCCCGGCTCCAACAATTATTACATCATACTTCAAAGACTTACCCTCTTTTGAAACCCAAAACTAGATGTAACAACAAGCATATATTTTTAGCGAATCCCGAAACTGCGAATAAATTTTTAAACTGTTTAGGCTTTAGTGGAGAGGCACAAGGCAGAGGAATTTCACAGTCCGTTTTCCATCATTTTTAAACTGGTGTCTCTCGTTTGGCGGGACAAAAATCACATCTCCAGGCTTGAACCTTCTTTCGCCCTCTACACCTACAACGGTTCCTTCGCCCTCCAATATGAAAACTTCATGCTCCCACGAATGAGCATGGAGTGGACTGTGTCCTCCAGGCTCCATTTCAAAGAGCCTCATGGCGAAGTTTGGGGCACCCATATCTTTTGTAATAAGCCATCTAACCTTCAACTTTGAGGCCCCTTCTTCTTTGGCTTCTTCAGCCTTAACTTGACCATAATGGAAAACTTTCACGATCTCACCTCAAATTCTAGCGAAAACGAATGAGGATGCTGTTAATCTTTTATGGCTTCGAGGATGCTCATAACATTCCAGAGTTTAACCCGCGTATATGGCGGCATATTCGGATCTTGCAGGATTTCATCTAATATGGATATGGCGTTTGACGCCCTAACCGCGGGCGTAAACTCTGTTGTTTGGAGCGCGTCCATTGAATCCTTCGCCGCCCTTCTGATGTTTCGCGGTGTTGTGGTGTCTTCTGAAACTTCCGTTAGAACAGCCAAAGCTTGCTTAATCCGCTCTTCATATTCCTCAAGCTTCTTCTTCCTCACCATGGCGGTTCACCACACCAAATTCAGATAATCAAGTAATCAAGTTATATAGGCTTTTATACCTATCTTATTTTCGAGGTTAAACAATGTCGCAAAAAGCCAAGTCCAACGATGAACAATACATTAAGCGTATGGCCGACCTGCTCCGCCAAGGTTCCACACTTACAGAGCTTGCCTGCCCAGTCTGTGCATCGCCGATTTTCAGGCTTAAGAACGGCGATTTATGGTGTGCGAAATGTGAAAAAAGGGTGATAGTTGTAAAGGAAGAGGCGGAGCTTGCAAAAATAACAGGCGCCTTAAGCCTCGAAAACCTGGAGGCAACATTGCTGGCCAAGATTCAGGAAATTCAAGAGAAAATGCAACATGAAACAAACGTTGAAGAGCTTCAGAAACTAGGCTCAGCTCTTTCCGGCTTGCTGGAAAACCTGGAAAAGGTTAGAAAAGCCAAAAAGCTTTAGAGTTTTGTAGGCGATCCCCGCGATGCTTGGCTTCTACGAAAACTTCCCAGCCAACGTGCATAAAATTGTGCGCTTAACCACTATGGTTTCTAAAAAGAAACTGCAGCAGGCCATAATCCAAGCCTTTTATAGGCTTAACAACGAAAACCTAAGCCTAGAAACCATCACGAAGCCTTCCATACCGGAATGCACAGTCCTCTTCGAGTTTGGAATAGCGGAAAGCAAAGCCTTCAACTATCTGGACTGCGAAGAGACACAGAAAACGCTGGAAAAGGTTCGCAAAACTCCGTTAGAAGTTATGGATTTTTTCTGCGCCATACGATACTATGTAAGGCGAAACGGCAAAAACAAGCCATTGAAATTCGACTATTACATGCTCCGCTTGATATTTAACGCCAACGTTGTTGAAATGTATGTTTTCCACGAAAGGGGGCCACGGCACATTTCACCGGAAGACATAATCACCTTTGTTGTGGATAAGGTGAACGAGCTTTTTCCAAGGAAAGTCTTGAAAATCGCCTAAACTCGGTGAACAATAACCCCCTTTAAATAGTCCAAAACCAGAGACACAATTTCTTTTGCAACCTCTTCCTTAGGCTTGTTTCCATCAACTTTGACGAGTTCCCCCTTTTCAACAAATTTCATATAGACTTCTCGCACTTTACGTTGCGTTTCGAGGTTCTCCATAACAGATTTTTTGGGTTTAAGCCTACCAACAACGGTTTCCGGCTCAACATCTATGAAAATTGCCAAGTTTGGTGCCAATGCATGTTGGTTTATCCGTCTAATCCATTCAAGGCTTAGTCCCGCTGCTCCCTGATAGGCCAGAGAAGAATATACATAACGGTCTGAAACTACAATTTTTCCATCTTTCAACGCTGGGATTACCTCGTTTTCCACATGCTCATAACGGTCAGCCGCGAAAAGCAAGGCTTCTACAACGCTTGAAATTCGCTTTTCTCCGTGTAAACAGTACCTTTTTATAAAAATTCCAATTTTTCCGCGGCTAGGCTCAGCTGTATAAATAGCGTCATATCCCCTTTTCCTCAGCTCTTTCACAAGAATTTTCGCCTGAGTTGTTTTTCCGCAACCATCTAAACCTTCAACACATATAAAGAACCCTTGTTTATGCAATGCTTAGTCTTCCCCCATTCAGCATTACACATTATAAAGGGAACCCACATTAATAATTGTCTGAACCCACGCATGGAGAATAAGCCATGCCTAAAACCTATTGGGGCGAAATCAAAGACCCCGTGTACGGATACGTCTACATAACGGAAGCAGAAAAGGATATTATCGACTCTTACCCAGTGCAGAGGCTTCGCAGATTGAGGCAGTTGGCTGGAGCTGAATACGTCTATCCAGGAGCAAATCACACGCGTTTCGAGCACTCAGTAGGCGTCATGTATTTAGCCGGCAAAGTGGTTGAAAACCCTAACATATCCCAAATAGTAAACGATGAAGACGTTGAAGCTGTACGGATCGCAGGCCTGCTCCACGACGTTGGCCATGGGCCTTTCTCCCACGTTTTTGAGCATTTGCTGACAAAGAAACTTAACAAAACCCACGAAGACATAACCAGGTGGCTGATTAAAAACAGCGAATTAAAAGACTTGCTTGGTAAACTCGGCTACAAAGCTGAATACATTGCTGAATTGGCCGCGGGTTCTGTCCACCAAAGCGAGAAGACCTTCCTAAACCAGATAATAAGAAGCTCCATAGATGTTGACAAGCTGGACTTCGTTGTCAGAGACACATACCATACTGGCGCAGAGTACGGCTTCGTGGATGTTTTCCGCCTAATCCACACCTTCGACGTTTTGGATGGAAACCTAGCCGTTGATATGGGAGCGCTTTCAACCCTTGAATCCTTCATAATAGCCCGAATAGAATCCTTCAAAAGCATATACTTCCACCGTGTTGGAAGGGCGGCCCAAATAATGTTGGCCATGGCCCTCGAAAAGGCAGATGAAGAACTAGGCCTATCAGCCTTTAAAACGCCGGAAGAGTATCTAGCCATGGACGACTACACGGTTTGGACCATGCTTAAAAACTGCGGGAAATCCAGCCCAATAATTAAGAATTTGGAAAGGCGTAAAATGCTGAAATGCGCTTATGAGCAAACCTTCTACGTGAGGGACAAGACGGTTTCAAACATTTTCAGCGCAGAAGAATTCCGCAACCAGATAAGGGACAGAATTGCGAAAAACGCGAGGGTTGAACCGGAAGCCGTAATAATCGACGTTCCAACGGTGCCCAGCGTTCCCTACCACCATTCCACGTTCATGGAACCCATGGAGATTCCAGTTTTCAGCAAAACCCGTGATGGACGAAAGGAAGTTAAAAGGCTTAGCGAAATCTCCGGCATATTCGAAGTCTTAAAGGGCTTCATAAACATTTTAAGGGTTTACACAGACGAGAAAAACCGTGGAAAAGTGGCGGAGGCATCCTCAAAAATTTTAGGCGAAATTCCCTCTTCGGCAAAAATATCCTATTAAAGGGCGTCTCAAATGGCGAAAAAAGTTGTTTTGCATGGCCGAGGAATCGTTGAAGGAAAATGCAGAGCAGAGGCGTTGGTTTCCGCAAAGCCCATAAGCTTTCTAGGCGACGTGGACCCATCCACTGGAAGAATTGTTGAGAAGCGGCATGACCTTTATGGCGAATGCATAAAAGGCAAAGTTTTATGCTTTCCCTACGGGCATGGCTCGACGGTTGGCAGCTATGTGCTCTATTCCCTAGCGAAGAATGGGCTGGCGCCAAAGGCCATAATAAACCTAAAGGCTGATCCCGTTATTGTTGTTGGTGCTGTTATAGCCAACATTCCCATGGTTGACCAGGTGGATATAAGGCAAATTGGAACAGGCGACGAAGTTGAAGTGGACGCCTACAAAGGCATAGTTTTGGTCTCAAAATCAAAAGAGGTTTAAAGCAAATGTATTTGACACGGGAAGAGGAACGCATTTACAATGGCGAGTTCGGCTGGGCCAAGCAGATATGCATGAAAATTCTTGTAAAACTGGGTGAACTTTTCGGTGCTTCGAGGCTTATTCCAGTGGAATCCGCCCACGTGTCGGGAGTTTCCTACAAGACCTTAGGCGAAGCACCCATAGACTTCCTAGAAGCTTTGGCAAATGCGGGTGAGAAAACTGTTGTAGAAGCCACCTTAAACCCTCAGAGTCTTGATCCCCAACATTTGGCTGGGAGGCTGCCGGAAAACCTTGTAAAAACGCAGTGGAAATTATGTGAAATCTTTGAGAAGCTGGGTTTTAAACAGTCTTACACATGTACGCCCTACTATATTAAAAAGCCTAATAAAGGCGCACATTTAGCGTGGGCTGAATCCTCAGCGGTTGTTTACGCCAACTCCGTTTTGGGCGCGTGGACAAACCGTGAAGGAGGACCGAGCGCGCTTGCAGCGGCAATAATTGGTAAAACGCCAGACTGCGGCGTCCACAAGGCTGAAAACCGCAAACCCAAAGTGCTGGTCGAGGTTAAAACGCCTTTAAAAAGTGAAGTTGAATATGGAGCGCTTGGAATATTTCTAGGAAAAAATTTGGAAGACAAAATCCCACTAATAATGGGCTTGAAAAAACCAACAACTGAAAACCTAAAGCAGCTCGGCGCCGCGCTGGCCTCTGCTGGAATGATAAACATGTTTCACTACAAGGCTGCAGCATCAGAGAAAGATGGGCTTGAAAAAATAACAGTAGAATCAAAAAACATTAAAGAAACAATCGAAGAATTGACAACAACCTCAACTTCAAAACCAGATTTGGTTTTTATAGGCTGCCCCCACTGTTCCCTAAATGAAATGAGAAAAGCCGCAGAAATAGTTGGCGAGAGAAAGATTAGGAAAGATGTTGAACTTTGGATGTGCACCTCCAATTATATAAAGGAAATGGCAAAAACCCAAGTGCAAAAAATGGAGGCAAACGGAGCAAAAATCCTAACAAACACGTGCGCCGTGGTCACATGGACAGACAAGCTTGGAATAAAAACCATAATGACCAACTCGGCCAAAACAGCCCACTACGCGCCAACCCTAAACAAGGCAGAAGTGAAACTAGTAACCATCGAAGAATGCTTAAAAACAGCCTTAAAGGCATAAAATTTATTCGAAACCAAAAACACTTGCATGATGCCAAACCAGACAAAACCCCTTAAGTGCTCCGGTAGTATAGCCCGGTCAAGTATTCCGGCCTTTCGAGCCGGAGACGCGGGTTCAAATCCCGCCCGGAGCATTATTTTGGGCTTTATTAATTTTCGTATAATAAAATTTATTAAGTATCACGATTAGAGATATTTTTAAACTGGTGCTAGAAAATGGGAGGACCTTCTGAAAGAGAGTACAGAGAGAAACTAGACAAAATAAAGCAAAAGTTGGACAAAAAGGCTAGGGACATAAAAAGCCAATTTGAGAAGCTGGAAAAGGCTAAGGTGGATCTGTTAAAGAAAACCAAGGAAATGAAGCATGACACCGAACGTGAAATAGCAAAGATGGAAGAGGAAATTGCTAAGTCGAAGGATTTGGCGCCGGAATCCAAAAGCAGACTTCACCTAGAGATAGACAATTTGAAAAGCGAGGTGCGAAGGCGACATTCGGAGCTGGAAGCGCGCATCACAGAAGCACTATAGCCTCCAAAAAGGTAATGATATGAAGCGGGTTCTTCGCAAACAAAGGTCTGTTTACGGCTTCAGCCTATTCTTGACCATAGCCGGAGTGGCAGCGTTGGCAGCTGTTTTGTGGAAGACTTACCCTGAGCTTTCTATGAGCCAAAATCCGCTTTCAACTTTTTTGTTGCTTCTCTGGGAGGAAAGCATAAACGTTGCCGACACAGTCGCTTTTAGGCTTGTATACCTCGTGATTTTCGGCGACGTTGCCCTCGTTTTAGGATTTATTCTATGGCTTTTAAGCCGACAGTGGCTCACTGTGCCTGGAAAATTTGTGTGGTACGAATGTCCCTTCTGCAAAAAAAGGTGGAAGGCTGTCGGAGACAAAGCCCTCGTGCACTGCCCACATTGTCGGCAACTGGTGCACCCAAAAATCGTGGAAAGCTAAAGATGTTTGCCGTTCCCGACAAGTTATGTCGATAAACGCAACATATCTTCTCGATATTAGAGAGAGTTTATCCGACAAATTTAAATAGCACTTTAAAGAAAGATGGTTTGAGTGTATTGGAAAATGTCGGGTAAAGACGTTAAAAAGCCAGAATCTATAGAGGAATTTCTCAGAATGTTGACGGAAGCTGCCAGAAAAGAGGTTGAGGCTCGTAGTCTTTTGTCGGGAAAGCCTGCCAAACCGACGGTTTCTGGCACCGCTAAGGTGTTGGGAGTTCATAGGGATACTCTTTATTCTTGGCTTAAGGAGTTTAATGTGAGTTTTGAGAAAGCCACCGAAAGCGTTTCAGCAATGGTGGTGTCGGAAGCCCGACAGCCAACTAAAGGGTATACATATCTTATTGGGGAGGCTTTTGTCGGAGAAGGAAACGAGGTTGCCCACATAGACTTGCTTATAGGCGACAAAGATGGCCCGGTGGGAGAGGCCTTTGCAAATGGCCTAGCGCATCTTTCCATGGGGCATACGCCTCTTTTGGCGGTTATAAGGCCTAATCTTCCGCCTAAGCCTCACACGTTACTTGTGCCAAAGGTTACTGTTAAGAATTTGGAGGATGCAAACAAGGTTTTTGGTCCGGCGCAGGCGGCTGTTGCTAAAGCTATTGCGGATGCTGTTGAAGAGGGGATAATTCCAAAAGACAAGGTGGATGATTGGGTTGTGGTTTGCAGCGTTTTTGTCCATCCAAAGGCAAGCGACTACCGAAAAATATACCATTACAATTACAGCGCAACAAAACTAGCCCTTAAAAGAGCCATGGCGAGATATCCAACTTTAGAGAAAGTTTTCTACGACAAGGACAGAGCGAAGCATCCAATGCTGGGTTATAGAGTCCCTCGCCTCTGGAGGCCGCCATACCTGCAGATTTCCCTGGACATACCTGACTTGGAGAGGACAAAGAAGATTATAATGCAGATTCCGAGAAGCGACAGAATAATCTTTGAGGCTGGGACGCCCCTCATAAAACGTTATGGGACAAAAGCGATAAGCGAGCTTCGCGAAGTTGCCAAAGACATATTTTTCATAGCGGATTTGAAAACCCTTGATGTTGGAAAGGTTGAGGTGGACGTTGCCTACGAGGAAACAGCCGACGGCGTTATAGCCGCAGGGTTGGCGCCGACAGAAACTCTTGACGCCTTCATTTACGAGGCAAAGAGGCTTGGGATTTACGCCGCCATAGACATGCTTAACGTGGAAGACCCGATAAAGAAGCTTAAGGCTCTTAGAGATTTCCCAGACATTGTCATAATTCATCGCGGGATAGACGAGGAAACCGGCAAAACCATAGGTTTGGAGCTTATTCAAGAGTTAAGGCAAGCCTTTAGGGATAAAAAATTCCTAATAGCCGTTGCTGGCGGCATAATTCCAGAAACAGCCAAAGAAGCCTTAGAAAAAGGCGCGGACATAGTTGTTGTTGGACGTTACGTTACCCAGTCCAAGGACATTGAACGATCAGTAAGGGAGTTCCTAGAATTAACACCGGAAATGCGGGAAGACATAGACGTATACAGAGTGCACGTGGAGTGAATGCGTCGCCCTACTACGGCGGTTTCAGCTTCTTCCTACTCCTTCTAAGAGAATGTTTTGAAAGACGCGTAAGCTAATAGGAACAGTGCACCTGATAAAAGAAAAACGTATACAAAACCGTAGGTTTGAGCTATGAAAGGCCCTAGATAGGCGCCTCCAGCACTGCCTAGGCTTATAAGAACGTCAAACAATCCTGCTTTTCCAGCTGGAATAAGTTCCATTGACAGGGAAAGAGCACAAACATGGTAGAGGGCGTATGCGAAGCCCATCAACGTTAGAACAAGTGTCGCAAAAAGTGTTGTATGAATGCTTATAAACGTGGATAAGGCAAGCAGAAAAACTAGGAGGCTTCTGGATAGGACGGTTCTTTGTAAACGCGTTTTCTCTTCTTGCTGGTTAAGTTTGCCGCTTGCCAAAAAGTATCCGGCGGCGCCCGCACTTGAATTAAGGATGAAAACGAAGTAGACTACGTTTGTTGGTAAATGTAGACTTTGAGAGAAGAAAATAGGTAAAGGTGTGAATAGGGTGCTTGTTGCAAATGAGAAAAGGGACAAGCCGCTGCAAAAAGCGTAAAGATTTTCCATTTTAAGGCTTCCGTTGATGTGGAATCCGTCTAAGATTTTTGAGGCTAATGTTATGCCTCTGTAGGTAAGGTCTACACTTTTTTCTATGCTGACCAGCCCTCTTTCAAACACTAATGCAGGGTCTTTAATCAAAAAAGCGGATAGAATGAAAGCCAATAAGTTCAGCCCGCAGCATGTAAATAAAGTTGTTTTTGCGTCGAAGCCTACGGAGGATACAAAGGTTCCAATTATAAGCCCAATAAGCCATCCCAACTCGGTTAAGCCTTCATAGAGGGCGAAGGATTTCTCCCACTCATCCCTTGAGTAAAGCTCGGCTATCAACACGTTTTTAGGAGGTTCGTGGGCAACGTGGAAAATCGCCATTACAACATAAAGGATTATGAGCAATCCTATGTCAGTTGAAAAGGTTAACAAGAAAAGGATGGTTGAAGATGCCAGAAACGAAACCAAAATATAACGTTTATAATGCCCTGTTTTGTCGCAGATGTATCCCCAAAAGAAGGATGCAGGGATCGACAAGAAGAGGGCAGTTGAAGTCATCACGCCTATATCAATCAGGGATCCTCCGATGCGTATGATGTATAGGGGGAGGAAAATTGAAAGTAAGCCAAATGCCATCTCATGGAATAGGAAGCTTAGACGCCACATTGCCAGAAGCCATATATGCCAAATTTAAAACTTTTACTCTTGAAATCCTAAGCAAGCAAAGTGAAAGTGTTTGGTTTAGAAAGGTTTCATAACCCTTAATAGCTAGAACGTTAAAACTTTTCATACCCACCTTGGAGAGTATAGGGTTAATGGCTAAATTCAAGGTTATAGTTTCAGATCCCGAAGACGGAACCTCAAAAACTTTTGAGTTAGAAGAGGCCCGCGCTGTTCCTCTTATTGGGAAGAAGATAGGTGATGTTGTGGATGGAGCCATCCTTGGTTTGTCAGGGTATAAGGTGCAGATAACGGGTGGTTCTGACAAAGACGGTTTCCCCATGAGGCCAAACGTTCATGGCGGAGTGCGTAGGGATGTTGTTTTAAGCGGCGGTGTGGGTTTTAATCCCAAGAAAGAAGGGGAAAGACGGCGGAAGAGAGTTCGGGGAAACGTGATAACGGATGAGATTGTCCAGATTAACATGAAGATTGTTGAAAAGCCTAAGGGTAAGAAAGCTGAAACCTCTGAAAGCTAGTATTGTATGCCTTTTGTTGTAACCATTTCCCTTGGATGTTTAACATCGATTATTTCGTTTACGAAATCCGCCTTTTCCAAAAGCTCTTTTGGGGCGAACCTTCCTGTTAGAACAACATCCGTCTTTTTAGGAACCTTATCTAGAAAGGCTAGGACTTCTTTCACGTCTAAAAGTTTGCAGTGCAGTGCCAAGTTGACTTCGTCTAAAATCAATAGGTGCGGCTTTTTCTCCTTCACCACTTTTTCTGCAAACTTTAAAGCTTTTTGGGCTAGTTTTTTGTCCTCTTCGCCTAAATTGCTTAGACCGTGCCATCCTTTTCTGCCAAACTGGTAAATCTCATAGTAAGGGGCTAGCAGTTTGCGGATTTTGTATTCGCCGGTGTTCTTCCACCATTTCAAAAATTGGATTATCACAACTTTCCGCTTATGCCCGACGGAACGTAAAGCCAAGCCTAAAGCATTGGTTGTTTTCCCGCCGCCTGTTCCAGTGTAAAGGTAAATGTGGCCCGTATATGTTCCCTCTTTTGACTTCTTGTCGGATAAGGTTTTTAAGACTTTGGAGCAGTATCCTTCTTTTTCAGTTTCCGCTTAACGTTTATTAACTTGCTTGGCGAATCTTCAATAACAATCCAATTATACGGGAATAATGTAAGGATGAATGGGGAAACACACGTGGCTTTGCCAAGGCAGCCTGAAATAAACATTGGGACTATTGGCCATGTGGACCATGGCAAAACAACCCTAGTGCAGGCGCTGACTGGAGTTTGGGCAGCTAGACACAGCGAAGAGCTGAAGAGAGGCATAACGATAAAGCTTGGCTACGCCGACATGCCCGTCTACAAATGCCCCAAGTGTGAACCGCCTAAAAACTATTCAAAGGAACCCGTTTGCCCAAACTGCGGTTCAGAAACAACCTTCATAAGGGCTGTAAGCTTCGTCGACGCCCCAGGCCATGAAGCTCTTATGGCAACCATGCTGTCCGGCGCTGCGATAATGGACGGAGCAATACTTGTGATAGCTGCCGACGAGCCTTGCCCTCAACCGCAGACGCGGGAGCACTTGGCCGCAGCGGAAATAATTGGGATAAAAAACATCATCATTGCCCAAAACAAAATCGACATAGTCAACGAGGAAAGGGCAAGAAAAAGCTATGAGGAAATTAAGAACTTTGTTAAGGGAACCATAGCTGAAAACGCTCCAATAATCCCAGTTTCAGCCCAGCACTCCGTCAACATTGACGCTTTAATCCAAGCCATGGAAGAATTTATTCCAACCCCAAAAAGAGACGAGACAAAGCCGCCATTAATGTATGTTGTAAGATCCTTCGACGTAAACAAGCCGGGTACTCCCATTGAAAAACTGGAGGGAGGCGTTGTAGGCGGCACCATTCTTCAGGGAAAGTTCTCCGTCAAGGATGAAATAGAAATTCGCCCAGGCATAAGCGTAGAAGAAGGAGGGAAAACCGTCTACAAACCTCTTTTCACCGAAATTGTAAGCCTACATGCTGGCGGGAAAAATGTTAAGGAGGCCCGCTGCGGAGGCTTAGTGGGAGTAGGTACTCTCTTAGATCCATCGCTTTCCAAGGCTGACGGGTTGACGGGAAACATCGTTGGAAAAACTGGGATGCTGCCCCCGGTTCTGGAGGAGTTGAACTTGGAGACGTACATTCTGGAACGCGCCGTTGGAACGAAGGAGTTGGCGAAAGTTGAAAACATAGCCAAGGATGAAACTCTACTGCTTCACGTTGGTGCTGCAATAACCGTTGGAAAAGTTGTCTCCATAAGAAACGGTGTGGCCACGCTTAAGCTTACTAGGCCTATTTGTGCGCTGACTGGTTCAAGGGTTGCCATTAGCAGGAAAATTGCGGGAAGATGGAGATTAATAGGTTACGGAATGATAAGGTAACATGTCGCCGATGGGAAGCCTTCTCGGAAGGGAAAAGATGAGGATTATATTGGATTCAAACGCGCTGTTTGTTCCCCTCAAGTTTAGAATCGACATCTTTGAGGAGTTGAAAACTCTTTTAAATAGAAGCTTTGAACCAGTTTTGCTACAGCCAGTCAAGAAGGAGTTGGAAAAACTTGCGGCGGAAGGGGCGCCAAAAGTGCGGAAGGAGGCAGCTTACGCTTTAAAATTGGCGGAAAAATGCACCCTAATTGATGTTGGCGATGAGTTTTCAGGCTCTCCAGACGACGCCATTGTTAAAGTGGCTGGCGAATGGAAATGTCCCGTTTTCACCAATGATGGGGAGCTTAGGAGGAGGTTAAGAGATATAAGTGTGCCAGTTATTTATGTGAGACAAAAGTCGCGGTTGGAAATCGACGGGAGAGTTTAATCCTTGTTTAAGCTAGTAAATATGGAGGATACGATTCGCATACCACCAGAAACCTTCGGAAATCCACTAGACACTGTTGGATACCAGCAGGTTAAGGCGAAATATGAGGGAGTTGTCGACGAGACACTGGGCTACGTTATAGCTGCATTAAACGTGAAAGTAAGCCCAGTGGGGAAAATAATTCCAGGGGACGGCGCCACCTATCATAAAGTGAATTTTTCGCTTCTGACTTTTTATCCGATGCTTCAAGAAGTAACAGAAGGGGAAGTTGTTGAAATTGCCGATTTTGGAGCCTTCGTGCGTATAGGACCCGTCGATGCTTTGCTGCATGTTTCACAGTTAATGGACGACTTTATTTCTTATGATGAAAAGCAAGGGGTCTTGCTGGGCAAGGAAACCAAAAGGAAACTTACAACAGGTGATAAAGTGCGCGTTCGCATAACCGCCGTCTCTCTTGGAAGGGCTGGCAGTTCGGCGAAAATAGGCGTAACGGCTAGGCAGCCTTTCCTCGGCAAACTGGAGTGGATAGAAGAGGATTTAAAAAGTATGAAGGAAGCGGCGGAGAAGAAAAAGGGGAAAGAAGAGAAGGCAGGAGAAAATGAGTGAAAAGGCTTGTTCATCATGTCATCTCATAACCACTGGAAATGTCTGCCCCAAATGTAAAGCCTCAACCCTCAGCGATGACTTCAGCGGGCTAGTAATAATATTCGACCCGGAAAATTCGATCATCGCCAAAACAATGAACATTAAGGAAAAAGGGCGCTATGCTTTAAAGGTTAGATGAATGAGCATCGCTTACGCTTTACCCACAAAACTTCGTAGGAGGCTTAAGAAGCCTTTAGGCGAATTAATCCGCGGTTCCTTTAGCGAAACAATGGATAGAGTGAAAGTTTTAATCGAAGAAGAAAAGCCCCCATGTGTGATTTCTGTAGGCGATGTGGTTTCAAAAAACCTTGTTGAAAACCACATTCACCCACGGCTTTTGATCGTGGATAATAGGGTTATGCGGTTCAACATAGAACCCGCCAAGCTTGAAGCAGACATAGAGAAACACGTTAAAAACCCGCCGGGAACCATAACTTTCGAGGCTTTAAATGCGATTCAAGAAGCCCTCAAAACAAACAGTAGGGTGAAAATTGTTGTGGATGGGGAGGAGGATCTCCTAACTTTGGCGGCCATACAATATGCGCCTACAAACTCCATAATTGTTTACGGGCAGCCCCACGAGGGCGTAGTTGCGGTTAAAGCTACAGAGCAGAAAAAAGCTAAGGTGGCTGAAATCCTGAAAGCAATGCAGTCTACTGCGAAAGACTAAATAAAGGGAGCACTCTATCAAGTCAAACACTCAACAGGGAAAAATCATGGAGATTAAGATACTGGCGGAAAACGAAAACCAGCTGCTGAAACGAAGAGAAGTTACCTTCCAAGTGGAACATGACCAAACTGGAAGCACACCGCCGAGACTTGAAGTAAAAAACGCCCTCGCCAAACTGTTGAAGAAGGACGCGAATCTAGTTTTCATTAAAAAGCTGGAAACTAAAACGGGAACCCACGTGGCGGTTGGGTTGGCAAACGTTTATGACTCCATGGAACAAGCAAAGCTTATCGAGCCAGAATACATTATAAAAAGGAACATGCCCCCTGAAAAACCGAAGGAGGAGGAAAAAGAATAGATGTCGGAAACTACAGAAGCCCCGAAAGAGGAGAAGAAAAAGGGAAAAGCCGAGAAGAGGAAGAAGAAGGAAAAAGGCGTCTACACCCTCTATAAAGTAGAAAAGGATAAAATTGTTAGGCAACGCCCCATTTGCGAGCGCTGCGGCCCCGGATATTTTATGGCGGATCACGGCGACCGATACGCTTGTGGACATTGCGGTTTCACACGGTACAAACAGGCTTAAATGGCGGTGTGCACTTCTAAATTGTGATGGTTTGAATGATTAGGGTTAACGTTTTAATAACAAATGTCTCTGGAGAACGTTTCTGGGATGTTCGAAAGCCTATCCCGCCTATTCAGATAAACACTAATCTTAACCTTGTTGAGGTTGAAAAGAAGTCGGATGAAATGCTTGAGGTACCCTTTGTTTTAACCGTTAACTACAACCCATCCATAGCCCAGATAAGCCTAAAAGGAAGAGCCTACGTGGCCGGCACAAAGGATGAGATAGGAAAAATTTACGAGGAGTATAAGAATAAGAAGCCCCCGCCTCCAGTGCTTGTTCAGTCGATTTCAAACGTAGTTTTCGTTGAAAGCGTCATCATTTCAAGGACGCTAAACATTCCGCCTCCCATTCCACTACCGCAGATTCCGCCAGCCAAAGAAGCAGCGGAAAAGAAGCCTTCTGGCATAGATTACACGGCTTGAACTAGCTGCAGTTCACCGTCTTTTCAGAGGTTTCGAAGATCACATGCTTGCCTATTTTACTTGTTTGGACCATGTGGTATGGATGGGTTAAAGCCATTCCAACAACGCATCCCTTTCCAGGGTAAATCTTTTCCACTTTAACGATTACCGTTAATCCGGTGTCGATTATCTCTTCAACTCCTATGCTGTAGCCTGTTGTGCGGCATTCTCCCATAAAAACTGCAATAACCGTCGCGTTTGAGAAGTCTATTGGGGGCGGCGGTGTTGACGGTATGAAAATTTGCTGGTGCAGGTTCCAGATACGTGCCCATTCTTCAGCGTCTTGAATCACATAGTATGCTTGGCTTGTATGTCCAGACCATACGCCTCTGCTAATCGTTTTGAAATCCATTCGCACCCCAGTATCCGTCACTCCTAAAGTGTGCAATATTAGAAGGGTAAATGTCGCTATTAGCAACATTACAGTCGCGAGTAAAAGTTTTCTCTGCAAATTTTTCACATTTTACAATGGGGTGTGGACTAATTTAAATCTAGACTTTAGAACAGCAGAATTGGGACATATGGCATGGCTGTTTTACTTTAGAGGGACATACATGGAGGAGCGGGATGCCCCTATGCCAGGGGTTCCGTGTTTTACCGGTTTGTTAGTTATCGCAAACTCGCCTAGATAATGGCCAATCATTTCCGGTTTAATTTCTACTGGAATAAATTCTTTTCCATTATGCACGTGGATGGTTAGGCCGACCATTTCTGGCAGGATTACCATATCACGGGCATGTGTCTTTATTGTTATGCTGCCTCCTTTGCGCATTGCTTCCTTTGCCTTTCGCACGTTTTCCAGTAGGATTCTATGTTCTGGCGGTAATCCTCTTTGAAGGCTTCTCCTCTGCCGTGATGGCAGCAGCGTTATGAATTCATCCATCGACATACTTTGCAGTTGCTCAAGGGTGAAACCTCGGTACGTGAACTCCTTTGGCATTATTTATCTCCACGTTTACTTTTAAACAAACGTGCTATAAACTTTCTGGATTACTCGCCTTCCTTAACCCGCTTCTTTTTGCGTCCAGTACCCCTCGCTGCAATGAGGCCAACCTTCTTTCCAGGTGGAGCGTTCCGCGAGACCGTTGTGACCTTTCGCGCGCTTCTTTTGCTGCTTCCGTAGGGGTGAACCGCTGCAACCATGGCTTTCCCCCTCGTCCTCGGATATTTGCGTCCCCTAGCCCTCATTAGATGGAATTTAGCTCCGGCTTTTAGGAAGGGTTTTTCCGTTCTGCCAGCGCCAGAAACCACGCCTATGGTGGCTCTGCACTGGTCGCTTATGTATTTTGTTTTGCCGGAGGGCAGCTTTATCATGGTGCCTTGGGGGGTGTGGGCTACAATGGTGGCATATGCTCCAGAAGCCTTTGCAATTTTGCCTCCATCCCCGGGTTTAAGCTCTATATTGCATATCATAGTGCCTTCCGGTATTTTTCCAACAGGCAAAATGTTCCCGACATCAACGCGCGCTTTTCCACCCATTTCTATTTGCTGTCCAGTGTAGGTTCCCTCAGGCACCACGATGTAGCATTCCTCCCCGTTCTCAAATCGCACAAGGGCGAGGGGGGTTCCTCTTCCAGGGTCATGGAGAATTTCTTCCACCACCCCTTTAATCACGCCTTCCAGGATGTCTTTTGATGCTGGTGGATAGCATGCTGGAGCAACCCGCTTATGGGTTGCAGCGCGGAATGTTGGGCCGCCGCGCCCCCTTCTCTGCACGCGTATTCTCTTTCCCATATCTATCAACTCCATAACCATAATTGTTATAGTATTCCAAGTTTGATTGCCACGTCTGTGGCTTTATAATCTGGGTGAAGTTTGACAAAGGCTTTCTTCTTTCCCTCAGGCGTAACGACAACGTTGACCCTTTCAACTTTAACCTCATAAAGTTTCTCAACAGCTTTTTTAACGTCGGCTTTTGTGGCTTTCAAATTCACGATGAAAACCAGCTTGTTTTCTCTTTCCACCATGAGGCTGGCGGATTCGGTCATCAACGGATACAATATAACCTCATACGGGTCCATCAGGCTTCCTCTCCTCGGCAGTAAATCTTGTCTAAGGCTTCGATGGCGCTCGCCGTCCATATTGTAAGCCTTCCGGGATGCGTTCCAGGCGCGAGCACCTCTGCGTTTAAACTTTTAACTGGGACTATTTCCACGCCTGGCATGTTTCTAGCCGCTTTGCCTATGCCTTTATCTTCAGCCACCACTATTAAGGGGCCAACAGCCTGTTTTATTTTTCTTCCGCGAAGCTTTCCCTTTCCAGCTCTAACTTTTACGCTTTCCCTAACTCTGTAAAGGTCTGCCAACACGCCCAATTTTATAAGGACTTCCTCAACTTCCTTAGCTTTTTTTAAGCCTTCAAGCTCGTCGGTAACAACAAGCGGAATCTGCGGAATGCCCTCCACTGCGTGTCCGCGGGAAACAACCATTTCTTTGGAGGCTGTGGCAGCTATGGCTGAGAAAAGCGCCAAACGTTTCTCTTTTTTAGGAATCTTCTTAACAATCTTCTTTTCCGGAGTTGGTGGGTGTGCAAGTCTTCCCCCCACGGTTCCCGGGGCAAAGGCTCCTGTTCCTCTTGGGCCTTTAATTCGGGGGATTCGAGCTATGCCTAATCCTACACCCCTGGATTCGGCTGTGGTTCTTTTGCCGGCCATGGGGTCTCTGCCTTGGGGCTGGAAACGGGCTGATTGTATGGCCAGAACTGCGCGTTTAATTACGTCCGGCCTAATGGGGGTTTCAAAAATAGGGGGCAGTTTTATCTTTGCAACGGGTTTTCCCTCGAGGTCGAAGACTTTTACTGTTTTGGCCATGGGGTTTTCACCGTTTCTACTTGCCTTGCGGGGATTCTAGGGATATATAGGTGATTTGCGGTGGCTCTTCTGGGGCTTGTTTTGGTGGACGCGCTGGATAGCGTAGTTTTATTGGGCGTTTTTCTGTTCCGGGTATGCTTCCTTCTATAAGTATGTAGGGGCCGCGGACTATGCCGTATCTTATGAAGCCTCCTTTTGGAGTGATTTCCTTGCCATCTTTGCCTATTTTCAATATGCGCTTATTGTATTCTGTCCGTTGGTGGAAGCCCATCTGCCCAGCGCGGGGAACCGTGTAGAGCACTCGGTGGGGGTTCCATGGCCCAAGGGTGGCTACACCCCTCTTGGTTTTTCTGCCTTTATGCTGGAGGATGGCTACTCCCCAGCGTTTCACCGGCCCTTGGAAGCCTCTTCCCGTGGATACGGCTATAACGTCCACGTGTTGTCCTTCTTTGAAAACTTCTGCTGGGCTTACGGTTTTCCCGAGAAGGCTTTTTGCATATTCAAATTGTTGTTGGATTGTGCCTCCGCCGATTTCTATTTCGGTTACGTCTGGCTTTTTCTTCGACAGATTTGCCTGTTTCGGCTGGGTTATGGCTATCACGCGGATGTTTGATACTTTACTGAGGTTTTCCTCTATCTTTTTTAGGCTTTCAGCGGTGTTGAACTTGTCTGGAAGGGTGAAAACTCTTTCAAGTTCGTCCGGCGGGTTTTCCATCCAAGCTTCTGTCAAAGTTTTTAGGCCGTAAGGCGTTTTTGTGTAAGCCCTAATCCCACAGATGAGAAGGGGCGGAGTTTCCAAAACTGTAACTGGGCGGATTACCTCTTTTCCAAAGTTTGGGGAGCGTTTTCTGTCTTCCACCATCATGGCGTAGGTCATGCCGGCCTTATAGCCAACAAAACCCAGAAGCCTTGGCGTGTCAGCCTCGATTTTGGGCCAGTAACGTATTCGCGCCAATATGCTTTTAGCGCGTTTCCTAGGCAAATAGGCTAGCGAACCGTGTTTTGGAGCGTGCTGTTTCCGGTGGCCCATTGTTTCTCCGCTTCGCGTCTTCTAGGAATGAAACATTAAGGTTATAAACATTACCGTTGCTTGCACCGTTATAGCCTTTTCTTGCCATGTCAATTTCAAATAGGCGAGAACAGCAAAATTGGATACCTCTCTCTATAAATTTTCTGCCCATGAAAAATATGACCAAGCGAGGTCATATTTCGGGCTGTTCCAGCTTAACAAAAACACTTCCCCTTCTCTAGGTTTTTCTTCATATTTTGATTGGAAAAACAGCCAATAGATGTTAGCCTCTCTAGATTTTCGCATACCATTTGTGCAGTATGGCGTCTAAAATCTTTTGGGCTGCTTGTTCTGGCGTGTGTTGGGCGGTGTTGACGGTTATTTCTGGGTTTGTTGGCGGTTCGTAGGGTTGCCCTATGCCTGGCACTGTGGGCGCTTTGCCCTCTAAGGCTTTTTTGTATATTTGTTGGGGGGCGTGGCGGGTTTCAGTCCTCTGGGATTCGCGTTCAATGCAGACTTCAAGGGGGCATTCAAGGTAGGCTTCCATAAACTTTGGGATTTGGTTTCTGGCGTTATCCCTATAACGTCTCAAGTTGCCAGTGGCGTCAATAATAACGTTTACGTCATTTCGGGTTAGCAGTCTAGCAATGTAAACGAGGGTTGCATAGACAATGTCGCGTTCCTCAAGCGAATAAGTGGGCTTCGGCGTTAGAACCTTACGCAGCTCGTCGGAGGACAAAAGCTGGGCGCGGATGCCCTCCTGAAGCAGAATACGGATTAGGGCTTCTGCCACCGTGGATTTGCCGCTGCCCGGCAAACCGGTAATCCAGACACACCAGCCGTCGCGCAATTTAGGCCGCTTCCAAACTGATTTTCAAACTGAACAGTCTTTATTTAAACGCTTATGCAAAACTTTTATTAATTGTTGCTCCATTTGAGGCCTAAAAGTGGTTGCCATGCTGATTGTTCAGATTTCGGATGTCCACTGCGGCCCCATGTTTAACTATGGAAGTTTCCGAACCGCCGTGGATGAGATTAACGGTTTATCGCCGGACGCTGTGGTGGTTACTGGCGACATAACGGAGAACGGCATCCTATCCGAGTTTAAGATGGCCGCCGACGAGTTTAAAAGACTGAAGGCTAAAAACGTCATCTATATCAGCGGAAACCACGACTACCGTTCAACGGGCTATCTGCTTTTCAAACAGTTCTTCCCCTTCAACCAAATCACAGAAGTCGGCGACGCCGTAATAATAGTGCTGAGCAGCGCCCGCCCAGACAGGGACGACGGCGAAGTTGGGCATAGACAAAACCTTTGGCTGGAGAACACGCTGGAAAACTATAAAGACCACGTGAAAATCGTGGCTATACACCACCACATAATACCAGTTCCAGACACAGGCGCAGACCAAATCACCATAGTGGACGCCGGCGACGTCCTAAGAAGCCTTGTAAAATCCAAGGCGGACTTAGTCCTATGTGGACACCGACATAGGCCTTGGAAATGGCGTATAGAAGACATGCAGGTGGTTCACGCCGGAAGCGTGTCATGTGAGAGGCTGCGGGGATTCTTCCTCAACTCCTACAACGTGATAGAAATTAAAGACAGAACGGTTGAGGCTAAGCTGAAAATTGTGGGCGGAGACTACGTAAGCTTTGAAGAAGTTGTCAAAAGAAGGGAAATCCTCCAAGCTTCGGATGTTTCCCAATGTAGCGATTCACTGGCAAGATAGCCTAAAAGATTTGAAACCCAATTTTAGGCAAGCCCTCTCCAACGCGTTGTAGTCGCTGAACATGGAAAGATGGCTTTTACAACCGCAGTCGGAACAGCCAAACCCTTCAATTGGAAAGCCATATTCGCCTAAAGCTTGGGCGGTTATACACTCTTCAGATTTGTCTGCTTCTTTAACGAAGGCTTTTACAACGGCTACACATTCGTCTGCAAGGAGATAGTCAATGTGCCAAAAGCCCCTTTTAGCCTCCTTGCTCAAGTGCCTCTTTAAACGCTTTTCAAGGCTGTTTTGGGCAGAGCCTACATATGCATAGAAACCTTTACTGAATGAGAGTTTTCCCAATGCACCGATTCTAATGGCTTTGCTTTTGCTTATTGATATGGCTAGGACATAAATTCCTTTCAAAGCCATCATCCAACTGCGAAGTGCTGGCGGCATACCACTTCAAAATTTCCTCAACCGCCTTTTCGGAATAACCCATCTCTCTAAGCATTTTCCGCAACTCAGCGTTAACGTCTTTATCCCAACACTGCACCGCAGACGCTTATTGCCGCAAAGGGACTATTTTAGCTTTAATACGCTTTTAGCTGGATTGGATGTAGCGGTTCACAGCGTCCAAGTCGAATCTCTCTTGATGCAGCACATTTCGCACAAAGTTGAAAAGCCTAACTCGAACCTCGCGGTTTAGGTTTGGATACCAAATAGGCGAAGCCACCACCAAGCCTCGCCATGCATAGAAGGGCTGCACAACCTCCAAGATTTCCCAGTCGCCAGTCTTCTGCAAGTAGTTCTCCCAGAAAAGCCTATACAACCGCTCAAAAACGCCGGCCAACTCGCCATACTTCTGCAGTGAATAGAAAATGTAGTTTATCGTCATGGCAGTTACATCATCTGCTGGTTCACCCCACTCGCCTCTGCTGCGGTCTAAAACAGTGAAGTCTATGCCTTCGTGGAACATGACGTTCCATGGGTGGAAGTCGCCGTGAACTTGACTAAGCCTATGGGCTTTACGTTTGAGGCGCCACCGCCAGACAACACAGTCCCTTTCAATGTCTATTAGGTCGCACTCCCGCACGAAATCCAGTTCAGGCGGATAACTGTCCAGCAAACCCATGATGCACTCGCCGTGTCCAATGAGTTCCCTTGCCCTCCGCACGTAAAGCCAAGGCGCCTCCTTTTTCACGCTGTGGATTTTGACAAGATAGTCGGAAAGCGCCAAACAACGCCTTTCATCTAAATCGCTCATTTCACCCGCCGCCTTAATGCGGTCCAGGTCAAAGTGGTAAAGCCTCCCATCTACATACTCGGTTAATAGGAAGAACTCGCCGCAGTTGCCAAGAGACTTTAAGCCTTTACCATCAACAGTGAAGGCGCCAACATCCACAGAACGCACATGCCGAGGCAACTTGTTAAAGGCGGAGTGCTGCCAAAGCAGAATCTGGGCCCGATCAGAGGCATAATCATGCCCAAAACCTTCGGGCCTCATGGTTTCCAAAACAACCCGTTTAACTTCGCCTTTAACGCGAAACTCAACAACATAGGGGACTCCATAGCCGAAGCCCTTCAAGTCTTTAACGCCCTCAGCCTTCTCGCAGCCAAGCTTCCAAACACTGCAAACCTCCACGCTCCCGCCATACAACTCTGAAAGATATTCTCGGAGAGCCTCCTCAGAAAAAGCCAAACTTAAAGCGCTTCTATCTTTTTTCACAGCCATTTTAACACGCATCCGAACATGCATAAGAAAGGCGCCACTAAAATATAAATTAAAGCATCAAACAAAACACCAAGACTCGGGAGGTTGCGTATTGAAAAAGTTTATGGAATCCTTCTCTTTCGTAAAGGCCTACAATAGGCTAACAGAAGTTTTGACAGACCAGCGGCTGGCGGCTTTGGGCGACGCCTTCGTAAATTTTGCCTACTCGCTGGCCTTATCTCAAAAGAAGGGGCAACCTTCAGGAGCCAAAGTGAAAGGCGCCACACTAGCCGAAGCTTTTAGAAAGGCTGGCTTGAGGGAATACATGCCATCAAGGGTTTCAAGCCACATGCTCGCGGACGCAGCGGAAGCCCTCTTCGTTTATGCTTGGCTCCAAAAGCACATGACATTAGAAGAGTTTGTGGCGGTATTATGCCAAAGTGAAGATGCAGCGTCCGGCTTCGCAGAACTTCTTTCAACGATAAAGGACAGGATTAAGCTTTAAGAGCTTTCTTTAGCTCTTGGCTGAACTCTTCGCTTACATCGAGGATTTTCCTTACAGCCTCAAGCAAGGCGTCTTCAGGTTTTACGTCCCCTTTTGTCCGCACATAAAGGATGGGGTTGGATGCCAAGGGATGGGGAATATCGTAGCCCGCCAAATCCACATTCTCATCCTCTAAAAGTTTCCTCTGCAGAAGGTTGCAGATGGTGTGCCCAGCCCCCTCAAGCTCAATTTTAAGCTCGTTTTTGGTTTTATTTAACACGTTAACCTTCATGCCAACACCGCCAGTTCAGATTACTCCTTTACCATAATCTATGGCTGTTTTGCGCTTTTCAACTTTCCCACATCTTTGGCACTGCAAACCGCCCCGCCCCCTTTGCTGCAACATGCCACCACACTGAGAGCAGAAGGCGTAAACAACGCCTAAACTTTTATCCTTGGTGGTTAAGTGATATGTCCTATTCATCTCGCTTATAACTTTGGCCCTTATTATGTCGCCGGGTTTACAAACATCAAACATAGACTCAACAAACCTTAAATGCACATCGGAAACGTGGAGCAGACCGGTGAAAAACCCGGACAGGAAGCGTTTGCCAATCTTAAAAATTCTAACAGTAGCCAACTGCATTTGAACGTTTGAAACTTGTCCCACGACGGTGCTTCCGACTTTCGGCGTTCTAGCGCCATGAACTAGGGGGAAAACAGAAACCCGCTTGTTAAGATAATCTATCAATGCGCGTCCAACAATCTTTGAGTATATAACGCCGTCCTTAACATAAGTGCCAGCATCTGGAATAAACTCTTCAATAACGCCTAAGGGTTCTCCAGGCAACACAACTTGCCCACTGTTACGCTTCTGAAGCGATAAACTCATTTTATCAACATCCCGTTACAAGGGTTATGGAATAACTAAACAGCTCAATAAACCTTTCCCGCATTCTGGTAGTTTTGCAGCAATTTGACGATGTACCGCGTATGCAGCCTTTCATGGTCTATAAGCCGCCTCAGAACCTTTCTAGCAGTCCATAGATTACATAATGGACTTTTATCTTTTTTAGGCTGGAAAACGCCCCGCATCTTGCTCCTTGGCATGCCCTTCAAATAATCAACGACAACCCTCCTTGTATAGTCAAGCATTTTAAACGCGTTTCTGGGATACTTCAATGGAAGTTCAACTTCTAAACGCGTTATATACCAAGGTTCAACGTAGGCTATGTGCCTCAAACAGTTTCGTATTGTGCGAGGTCGCCCCGGAGGCAGCCAGTCAAGGCACTCATCGCTTAATCCGGAAACACATTTCAACAAGTCTTCTCGTGAATACTTCATCAACTGAAGGGTTCTTTCGACGTCTCTCCTAGTGATGGGAAGAACCTCTGACCAAAAGAGAGGTTCGGGTTTCCCTGCCTCGGCGGGATTATAGTTAACCCGCAAAATTTCAGCAACCTCAATTTCGAATTTCTTGGCTTCAGCTGGGACTGCTTCTCCATGGCTTTTAAGCCAGTTAAACCACTCAGCCACGGCGTTTTTAACTTTTGCAAGAGCTCTTTCTGGAGAACGCCCGAAAACCCAGCACCCCGGACAGCTTGGAACAAAGGCACCCGTTGCGTCGGGGCCAACTTCAAGGCAAACGGCTATTTTAGTTGCCATAACCTTCACGTTAGAAAAATCCTTTTTTACAAAGTTCTTTCCATGAAAGGTCTCCAATAACCACCGTTGCCTCGTTTGGCGTAAGCACTGGTTTATGAAACTTTGAAGGAGCGTCAAGGGAAACGCGAGGGCAAGCCGTGTTCACAAAGGCGTCAACGGTTGGGAAATTCATAACCATCTCTGGGGTTATTTCTCTAACGGCGAAAAGATAGGCGTCTCTCCCGCTTTTTTCAAGCCTTTCTCGAATGGTGAGGGCTTCCTCAAGCCTTTTCTGCCCAGGCTTAAGCCCCACCAAAACGGCGAAGGTTTTGGCTTTTTGCGCCTCTTGAATGCTGGCCCACCTCTGCTTCCGCACTTTCTCAGCTTCTTCGTCGATGGAGTATGCTTGTTTCTCGAAGGGGTCAACTATTACTGTGGGTTTCGACGTGGAAAGTGCCAAACCCAAAGCGTGGAAACGTCCGCCTCCTATGAACAGAAAACCTTCCACATCCTCTGCTATAGACTTGGCATTGCTGTAGTCGCATCCTAAAACTTGCCCTTGATAGCTCGCGCGTCCGGCATCGCCAACCATTACGGTTTTTCCAGCGCGGACGAGAACTTCCTTCGCTTCATCGAGGGTTTGCACATGCTGAACGGTTGTGGCTAAACCGATTTTGCGCCATTCTTCAATTAGGGGCAGCGCTTTTTCAACGGCCTCTGCAACGCTTAAGGTTGCGCGTGCCTCGATGTAAATCGTCGGCATTTTCTCATACTTCAAAAGCTTCGCATGCCCATAGTGGACAATGAGGTCTACGCCTAAGCTTTCAGCCTCGTCGGTTGCCAAATCACATGCACCGTAACACGGGTCTGCAGAGATTATTGGCAAAGCTCCAGCCTTCTCCACAATTTTTGCAAGCCTCGGCCCTTCGCCTTTCAATCCCTCTGGAAGCTGTATTAAAACCCTTTTTGCCTCATGCTTTGCAACTTCCTGTTTCAGCCTCTCCTCCTCAAAATCAAACATTTTCAAGACAAACACCCATCTCATTTACAGAGAGCATGATTTTGGAAAATTTGGAGAGCCTCGGCGGGCTATTTTGTGGCTTCATCCCACTGGGGTGTCCATTCCCAGTCGCTTTTAGGCCTCCGCGCCATACGCCCAAAAGCTCTTTCATGCTGCTCGGCAAGCTTTTCCAAGATTATTTTCTGCTCTATGCTTGCCACAAGCTGTTTTGTTGCCACCACAGCATCCGGGTTTACGGATATGCTGTCTATCCCAGCCCTCACGAGAAACTCTGTGAAGTCTGGAAGATTGGATGGAGCTTCGCCGCAGATGGAAACCGTGCACCCGTTCTCGTGGGCCACTCGTATGAGGTGGGCGATTATACGTTTTACGGCTGGGTCTCTCTCGTCAAAGTATCCCATCTGCCCTAGGCGTTCAGAGTCCCTATCAATCATTAATATGCCCTGGGTCATGTCGTTGGAGCCTATGGAGAAACCATCGCAGAGTTTCGAGAACTCGTCTGCGAGAATGGCTATGGACGGTGTTTCAGCCATAAACCAAATCTTGAAATCCTTGGTCCTTTCCAAGCCTTCCTCCTTCATTATTTCCAAACACTTTTTGGCTTCCCAAACAGTGCGCACCACTGGAAGCATAACCCAAACGTTTTTCAACCCCCACTCATCGCGGCATTTTCTAACAGCTTGACATTCCAAGCGGAAAGCCTTCTCATACCATAGACTGATGTAGCGGCTGCAACCCCGCCAGCCCAACATCGGGTTAGCCTCAACAATTTCATATTTTTCTCCGCCTTTTAACTCGCGGTACTCGTTGGTTTTGAAGTCACTGAAGCGGACGACAACGGGCCGTGGCTGGATAGCCCTAGCCACGGTGGCAATCCCCTCAGCAAGTTTGTCGACGAACTTCTGGCCTTGCCCAATCTCTATGAGATAAAGCGGATGCTCGCCAATATAGCTGGCTAATATGAACTCGATGCGCATGAGGCCGATGCCCTCAAAGGGCAAGTGCTTGTACTCCTCGATTTTTTCCGGAACCCCCAAATTCATGTAGATTTTTGTCGCCGTCACCGGAACAGACTGGAAAACGCCTCCAACAGCAGAAGGCGCCGCCGTGAAGGCACCGGCACTGTTGGGTAAAGGTGATGGATGCTCCGTCATGGCTGGAACAATGCCTTCATAAACAACGCCGCTTCTCGCGTCAACAGTGTATTCTTCACCGCTGACCATAAGCTTTGTAGCGTTCTCCGTTCCAACAACGCATGGTATGCCAAGCTCACGGCTTACGATGGCAGCGTGGCATGTTATGCCTCCCTTATCTGTTACGATTGCCCCGGCAAGCCTCATGAATGGCACATAATCCGGGTTCGTCATGTCGGTAACCAATATGTCGCCTTTCTGCATGACTTTTGCAGCTTCTTGAGGGTTCAAAACCACTCTTGCAACGCCGGCGCCTATGCCCCTTTTGCCCGCCGGTATGCCCTTAACAACAACCTTCAACTCTTCGGTCGGCTTGGCTAATCCCGCCTCAACCTTCTTCTCGGGCAGTTCGGCGGTTTTCAAGCTCCAAACGGTTTCGGGTCTCGACTGCACAATGAAAATATTTTCTGGAAAGCCGATGTCGCTGTCGACAGCCCATTCAATGTCTTGAGGTTTGCCATAATGCTGTTCAATTTTGACAGCTAATTCTGCAAGTTTAAGAACCTCATCGTCCTTTAGGCAGGGCTGATTCTGGTTTTCAACCGGCACATCAACATGAACCGTTTTGCCAGTGACTGGGTCGCGAACATACATTATCTTTTTAGCCGCGATACGCCTCTCAACTATCTTCATGGTTCGCTTGTCAACAATAAACTCGTCTGGGGTAACTGCGCCCGAAACAACAGACTCGCCTAAACCAAAGTTGCCCTCAATAACTATCTGATTCGGGTCTCCTGTCACGGGGTTTATAGAGAACATGACCCCAGCAGCTCTGGCGTTAACCATTTTTTGAATTCCAACACTTATGAAAACCTTCTCATGGGCGAAACCCTTCTGGGTTCTGTAAAATATGGCGCGGGGCGTGAAAAGGCTAGACCAACACTTAACAGTTTTTTCGATAACCTCATCCTCGCCCACAACGTTTAAGTAGGTTTCCTGTTGCCCCGCGAAAGAAGCGTCCGGCAAGTCTTCCGCCGTAGCGCTTGACCTGACGGCAACGGGAACTCTTTCAGCATTCAGTTTCCTGCAAAGCTCACGGTAAGCTTCCCTTACAGCGTTTTCTATTTCTTTCGGCATAGATGTAGACTCTATTAAGGCGCGGATTCTCTTTGAAGCCTCTTCATACTGTTTTGGGTCGTTTTGTTCCCTCACCGTTTCTCTTATAATCTGATAGATTTTTTCAGCTATGCCTGTCTCCTCGATAAATTTTCTGTAAGCGTAGGCGGTTACCGCAAAGCCAAGGGGCACTGGTATGCCCGCGCTTATCATCTCGCCGAGGTTTGCGTTCTTCCCGCCTACTAAAGGGATGTCGGTTCTCCTAAGGTTTTCAAACCATTCCACGAGTTTCATCTTTTCCGTCATGGAGCCTTCAACTCCTCAACATTTAACTTTTCAATGACTATCCTACATGGCACTGGAAGTTTTGCTGCTCCCCGTTTTAAAGCCTCTTTTGCCACGTCAACGCCATTTGAATTTACACGAACGGTGATAATCGTCTGATTGGGTTCCACGCGTGCCGCTGTCCCTATGGGTTTTCCGAAAGCCCTCCGCATGCCGTCTTGAAGGCGGTCGGCGTGAGCGCCAAAAATCATCTTATTTTCCCTAAGAATAACGTGGGGGTAGGGGTGTATCTGCAACAAATAATTGTTGGAAAGCTTATCCATCAAAAGGCGGTTTGTAGCCACCCTTGCCGCTTCTAAAGCGTTATGCCTAATCTGAGCCCTTTCCAAAGCTATAAGCCTGGCTTCATACTCAAATTTAGCGTTTGGGTCTCCCATTGTAAATTTGGTTATTTTCGGTTGAGGAAACCCTTTAACAAACTCTCTCCTAGTGTAGGGTTGCCCCTTGACCTCTCTATAGTTGCGCGCGCGCATCGAACATTCCTCTCAAATACCACATATAAACAGCTTATTTAAACAATTTGTTAAATTGGGAGTTATTATTGATTAAGATTATGAACTTTGAATCCTTTTTGGTGATATGGATAGGCGATACTGGTTCATGGCGGCGGTCGCCTATTTTTAAACCAAACCTTGGCAAGCTCATTATAGTTGGAGAAAACCCTCTTCAAAATCGGGATATACATTTGCACTTCCTCATCCGTGAGGTATTGGAACTGGTATTCGCCCATGTAAGGCGACGGCTCCCCTTCCCTCCTGATAAACTCTATATGCATGAATGGGTCGCCGCGCTTGATGGTTATTGGACAGCGGTCATTGCTGAGATTCACAAGTTCCAAGGCGAGTCTACCAACAAAGCCGCTGTGAACCTTCGCCGCGTTTAAGAAGGATAAACCCATTCGGCCATACTTGCTTTTGGCAGTTAAATGCGCCACATAGTTTGGAGGCGTAAACACAATCTCATAGGATATGAGGTTTTTATGCTCAAGGTAATGAAGCGTTGTCTCGTCTTTAACGGTTAATACGTAGCTGTCCCCGTCCAGCAGGTTGTAGTCATAGGGGTATATGCACTTATAATTCTCAATAAGCTCCTTCAACTTATCCTTCCCAATAATACACATCTAACATGCTCCCCGCAACGGTTTCCTAGCAATAGTAAAACCTTCAAGTTATATACTTTTTCAACTAAAACTTATCAAGCAGCAGCAACGGGAAAGCCGTAAATGAAGGGCAAAACCATAAACTTAATGGAGTCGTTCATTAAAGGAATCCCAAAGGCGGAGCTCCATCTTCACATCGAGGGCACTCTCGAGCCGGAAATGATGTTTAAAATTGCAAAAAGAAACTGTATCAAAATCAGGTATAAAACCGTCGAAGAGGTTATGGCGGCGTATAGCTTCAGAAACCTCCAAGATTTTTTAAACGTTTACTACGAGGGAACTGGTGTCCTGCGAAGCGAACAAGATTTTTATGAATTAACATGGGCTTACTTGGAGAAGGCGTGTTCCCAGAACATTTTGCACGCTGAAGTGTTCTTTGACCCCCAAGCCCACACAAGAAGAGGATTGAAATTTGAAACTGTGATAACTGGGATAAGGAAAGCATTACGGGAAGCGGAGCAAAAACTTGGAATTTCGACGAGACTTATCATGTGCATTTTAAGAGACCTCGACGTTGAATCCGCCTTAAAAACGTTGGAGGAAGCACTCTCATACAAGGATTGGATAACGGCCATAGGGCTGGATTCCGCTGAAGTGGGAAACCCGCCTTCAAAATTTCAAAAAGTCTTCGAAAAAGCCTTGCAAGAGGGCTTCTTAACGGTTGCCCACGCTGGTGAGGAAGGCCCAGCCGCATATATATGGGAGGCAGTAAAGCTGCTTAAGGTTTCCCGCGTAGACCACGGCAACCACGCTATTGATGATGAAGAACTCTTAAGGGAACTGGCCAGAAGACGGATTCCCCTCACCATGTGTCCTCTTTCAAACCTCAAGTTGGACGTCGTAAAAAGTCTGGAAGAACATCCGTTGAAAAGGATGCTGGAAAAGGGTGTCGTGGTAACAGTGAACTCTGACGACCCAGCATATTTCGGGGGGTACATTAACGAAAACTTTTTGGCGGTTCAGAAGGCGCTTGGTTTAGATAAACATCAAATATTCGAGCTGGCAAAGAACTCGTTTCAAGCTTCCTTCCTAGGCGGACACGAAAAACGTGAAATGATGGCGAAGCTGGAAAAATATGCGAAAGAACACGGTGTTAGAGTGCACTGATTATTTTGCTTCAATAAGCACAACGGTTTCAAAAAATGGAAGGTCACGTTTTGCAACCACCCTCGCTTTGAAGCCTTCATCTTCCAGCGTTTGAAGGGTTTTATTCACGTTGGCGTGGGTGGACTGCATCAGCAAAACACGCCCTCCAGCCTTCAAATGTTCTGGAAAAACGCACAAAAAACGGTCTATGACAGCTCTTCCGTCTGCCCCGCCAGCCCATGCCCGTTCAATCCACGTTCCGCCTTCAAGGGGTTCAGATGGCAAGTAAGGAGCGTTAAATAGGATTAAGTCGAACTTTTCCCCAGCCTTTAAAGGGGTGAACAAGTCTCCCTGTATGAAAAACATTTTGTCAACAACACCATTTAGCTTAGCATTCTCCTTCGCACAGCGTACTGCGTAAGGGTTTATGTCTATAGCGACAACCCATGAAGCCTTTTCCGCCGCAATAATGCCTAAGATGCCGCATCCAGTGCCCATGTCCAAAACATGTTCGCCCTCGTGCACGGTCAGATTTTCTGCGAAGAGGAACGAGTCTTCTGCGGGTTCGTAGACGTCCCGCCAAACTTGGAACATGTGACCGTCGTAAAACACCTTTTTAGTTGGCGAAGACATTTGCCAACGCACCAAAATCTTCGGGGGCTAACTCTCTAACCCGTCTTTCTTTAAAAGGTATGGAATCGGCAATTTGCGGCAAATGCTCTTTTTTGACAAATGCTTGAATGGCGTTCCTCACTTTTCTGTTTCGCTGCGTAAAAAGGGCTTGCGTGAGCCTTCTAAATAATCCTTTATTTTTCACATTGAAGGGTGGAGGAGTTCTGGGCTTTAATCGAACAATAACCGAGTCAACTTCGGGCGGGGGATAAAAGGCCCATCTTGACACTTCGCCGAAAAATCCAACCTTAAAGTGGTAGTAGGCTAAAACTGTTAACCAGCCATAATCAGCGCTTCCAATGGGAGCCACGAGGCGGTGGGCAAACTCTTTTTGGAGAACAAGAACTGCGCAGTCGAAGTTTTTGTCAAAGAGCCACTGAACAAGGGCGGAGGAAATCCCGTAGGGCGGTATCGATACAACCTTATTGAACTGGGGCAGTTGCGCCTTAAACACGTCGCTTTCCACCAAAACCACGTTTGGCAAGCCTTCAAGAAGCCTCCTCAAAACTGAAGCAAGCCTCGAATCTGCTTCAACAGCCAAAACCATCCCGCACTTCTCTGCTAAAAATCGAGTTAAAAAGCCTAAACCAGCTCCAATGTCTAGGACGGTGTCGCTGCGTGTAAGGGCTGCACACTCAGCCATCCGTTGAAAAATTGAAGGGTCAACCGTGAAGTGTTGGCCTAGACGCCTCGTCGGATATATTCGATGCCTTCGAAGGAGAAGCTTCGTTTCTTCCAAAAGGCTCATAAAAGCCCAAACCAGCCCGGTTTCAGTCAGCCCCCTCAGCGTGCCCTAGTGAAAAGGCGATATTTACTTTCGCCAGCCAGCTCCTCCAAAATCCTCTTAGTGAGAAGCTTAACCGGGTTAGGTATTTGAGTGCGCTTCTGAAGGTCTTCAAAACTTTCGAAAGGCTTCTTTTCCCGTTCCCTAATAACCTGCCACATATACTTCTTGCCAATGCCTGGAATAAGTTCAAGGGCGTGCATTCTAGGAGTGATGGCTTGAGCTGTGTTGAAGAAGTTTACAAACCACTTTTCACGGTTTAACACTATGCGGCTGACCACCGCCGGCAGCTCCATCTTCGCGGCGGCCGTCAACTCGTCATAACCTATCCGTCCAACAATGTAGGTGATTTCCTCCCGGGCTTCCTTCCCCACGTAAACGCGGTCGTGGGGCTTAAGGATAGCTCCCTCCTTCACAAGAGCTTCCAAAAGTGTGAAAAACTCCTCGCCGACAAGCTGAACCAGGGCTCCCGCTCGGTAACCAGCCCTTCCCGTAACCCGAACACCTGGGCGGCCGTGGGGGAGAAAATCTAGAACGTAAGCGTACTCTTCGTACCTCTTCTCCATCATATTTGCCCTTTCATTCCTTCACTTTTAATTAAAACCAGATGGCGAAGAATTATTTCAATCTATATTCGTTTAAAAGTTTAACTATGGCTTCCAACTTCGAAGACTCAATAATTTTACGCCCGCCCCCAAGGAAAATCCTAAGCTCCTCTATGCTGGTTGGCATACAATTAACAATTTGAACAGCTTCAGCCTCTTCCAAGCCGAACTCTCCAACAAGCTTTTCAACAAGCATCTCCGCGGTTTCAGCGTCCACTTTAGAAAATTTGGCGGCATAATCAAGAACTCTTCGCTGAAACTGGTCGAGATTTTCCTCGCCCAGTTCCTCCAGCAATTTTTTAACCTGTGGAACTGTCAGGTTTTTCTCTTTAACCCTTTCTGCTTCAGCTTTTTCCAAAATTTTCAGCTGCCTCCATAGGGTTCTAAATGTTCTGGTCTTACGATGATTTCCTTCACAGCGTCTCCTTGTGTAACGCTAACAATATAGCTTTTGCCACGCTTACCAACAACAGTGCCAACTCTCCCATGGTAGCGCCTGTGAGGCATGCCCTTTTGGACACTGGGGTCTATTTTTATGACCACGTTGCTGCCGGGCTGGTATTCGCAGAGAAGCCTACTGAGCTTCAGTTTTCCCCTTTCCCTAGGCTTTTTCTTTAGGAGCTTCCGTGTTTTTGCCCGATACCCTTTTGACTTCCTCACTTTCAACTTTCCTCCAAATTTTACACAATTACGTTTAGAACATCCAGTTTTATAGGCTTAGCTCTTTGACGTAGAATTTCTGAAACACTTGGGGATGTGCGCCCATCATCGCCTGTCACCAGCTCTTTTACATACAGTCCTCCTTCGCATCGAATTCTCATTTCAGCCTTTTTAGCCGACAATCTTCTAACCTTCACCTCATATATGTACTTTTCCCGAGTTAAATCCGCCCGTCTATGCAGAACGCGGGTGGGAGTTCTCTGCTTAACAACTATGCCCGTCAGCTTTTCCTCTAACAGTTTCAAATCTTCCTCTGTAATTTCCTTTTCAAATTCTATGAGAACGCGGTATTCCTTCTGGGCAGACTCAGCCTTCTTCAGTTTTCTCACGAAGTCTTTGTCCACAAACCTTAAACCCGAAACTTCAACCTTACCCTTTGCATAAGCGTTTACGGCTTCTTCCAGCTTTTTAAGGTCTATAAAACGCCTTTTGGGCTGGGATATTTCTATGGCGAAGGGTCTCCCCTTGCCAAGCATGCGGGCATCCACGTCTTCCCTTCCCGAAGCGTGAAAAGAAGTTTTGACGCCACCCGTTGCCTCAAGAAAAGGTGGGCTAATTAGCTCTTCCACGGATTCAGGATACCTTTTTCCAGTCCAATTGCATTTTTCACATCCCTTGCCCTTACACGCGGTGCAGTGCCATTTAGACTGGGGTATCCCTCTAACAAGCTTTTTGTAGCGTCCCGCTATGTAGAGAGGGTTGACTTGAACTCTTATTTCGTCAGCCATGGGGTTTATGAGCACAACTATGTCGGGTTTCCGATAATCCAATTTTCTGCCGCTGTAAAGGGCGATTTTTCCGTTGAGAATTCTTCCAAACTCAAGCTTGATGTTCTCGCCGTGCTCCACATTGAACCTCGCCTTAAACTCGTCCTCCCGTTCCTCAATTTCAACAGGCAGTTCTATGCCCACCATGAAACTGTTAAACTCGTACTCCCTGAGCTTTTCAACAGCCTTCTTCGCCAGCTCGTCAACAGTTTCGAAACGGTTTTCACATAAAAAACAAGTCTTTGCAGAAGCCTTCTTTGGCATACGTTTATGCATTCTGTGCAAAGCTTCTTCAGCGAGTTTCGAAAAACAGTTAACTGCGAGAATTTTGAGGGTTCGCAGGCCTTCTGCCTTTTTCATGCTGGCTAGTGCTTGGGCTTCCATCACTAGCGCGTTTTTAAGTATTTTCCCCTTTTCATCATTCTCCATGCCATGCGCTAGAAAGGCGAATTGTCTCCCCAAACAGTGGTCGCAGAGGGGATAAAGCTCAAGCATTCTTAGGGCCTTTTCCAGAACGCTCACGAAGCTCGCCCTTTTTCGCCTCTGTTGCCCTTTTAGCCTACATCTAAAGGTAAGCCTTTTCCAAGGAAGGGCAAACGCTTCTTTCTCCTTAGGGTTTTAAGCATTTTCCGCATCATGTCATATTGTTTTAGAAGCTCTTTAACATCCTTTTCGCCGGTTCCAGACCCCCTTGCCACCCGTCTGATGCGTGAAGCATTAAAGATTTTCGGGTTTTCCCTCTCTTGGGGGGTCATGGACTGGATTATGACCCGCCACTTTTCCAACTTGTCCTCAGCCTGCTCAAGCATTTCCTCTGGAATGTTGTAGGACATTCCAGGCAGCATCTTCAAAATTTTCTGGAAAGGCCCCATTTTCCGCATGGCCTCAAACTGTTCATACATGTCTGTCAAAGTGAATTTTCCACTCAGCATTGCCTTAGCCTTTTTCTCTGGAACCTTGACTTCGGCTTCCCGCACTTTCTCAATTAGGGTTTCAATGTCGCCCATTCCCAAGAGGCGGCCGACAAAACGGGACGGGACAAAGGGCTCGATATCTTCGATTTTTTCGCCGGTGCTTATGAACTTTATAGGCGCGCCGGTGGCCACAACAGCTGAAAGGGCTCCTCCGCCCCTTGCGGAGCCGTCCAGTTTTGTTATGAGGATGGAGCCTATGGAGGTTGCTTCGTTAAAGGCTTTGGCTTGCACTAGGGCTTGCTGGCCAATAGTCCCATCTATAACAAGCATAACCTCATCCGGCTTGATTTTCTCTTCAAGCATCTTCATCTCTTTGATGAGTTCTCTCTCTTCCTTGTGGCGTCCGGCAGTGTCCACTATGACTATGTCCTTGTCGCCGAACTGCTTTAAACCTTCAAGGGCTATCTTGACGGGGTCTTTAGCGTTCGGATTGCCGTAAACGGGCAAGTTTATTCTGTTAGCAAGCTGCTGAAGCTGCTCGAAGGCGCCTGGACGGTAAGTGTCGGCGCATATTAAGGCTGGTTTTAAGCCCCTCTTTTGGAAGTATCTTGCAAGCTTAGCCGCCGCAGTGGTTTTTCCCGAGCCTTGAATGCCTATAAGCATCAAAACCTTCCTTTTGCCCGGCTCCGCCTTCAGCGGTACTGGTTTTTCGCCTAGAAAACGCGTAAGTTCTTCATAAACAACCTTAATCACGTGTTCGCGGCGTGAAATGCCAGGCGGAACCTTCTCTTTTAGGGCTCTCTCCTCTATTCGTTTAGAAATGTCAAGAACAAGTTGAACGTTTACGTCTGCCTGCAGCAAAGCCCGTTGCACATCACGAACAAGCTCTTTAACAGCCGCCTCGTCGACAACAGCCACTCTGAAAAGCTTCCGTAAAGCCTCGTGAAGCGAAGAGCCAAGCCTTTCTAATGCCATGACGTTCTCCAGATTTAAGACTGCTTGCATCCTTAAATACATTTAAACTTCAGCGCCCACTAAAAGCCTTATAATACAATCGCACGTGATCATGAAATGGTGTAACCATGGCTGAAAAAGTTTTGGACCCAAAATTGACCCCGGTCTTGGAGGAGAAGTATGGCAAATACTGGTGGCCTGTTGAATATCCTAAAGAAGTTTTCTCAGACCCCTTCAAGAACCTTATAATAACGGTTTTGAGCCAAAACACAAGCGAAATAAACTGTGTAAGGGCGTATGAAGGTTTAGCTGCAAGGTTTGAGGTTAAACCAGAAGTTTTAGCCAAGGCGGATTTAAGCGAGATTAAAGAGGCGATAAAGCGCGGTGGACTATACAATGTTAAATCCAAAAGGATTAAGGAACTGGCAAAGGCTGTGCTGGAAAAGTTTAACGGCGACCTAAACACGGTTTTAGCCCTACCAAAAGAAGAAGCAAAAAAGAAGCTTATGGAGCTGCCCGGAATAGGCGAGAAAACGGCAGACGTGCTTCTCTCAAGCAGATATGGTTACCATGAAGTGTTCGTCGTAGACACCCACATAGACCGCATCGCAAAAAGGCTTGGCTTGGTGAAGGAAAACGCCAAATACGCGGAGATACAAGATGCGGTGAAACGTTTCCTCCCAAAGGACGAGAGAACGGGTGGACTGTTCTGGCTTCTAGCCAAATACACTTGCAGGGCGCAAAATCCCAAATGTAAAGAGTGCCCGCTAATAGGGCTGTGTGACTACGGAAAGAGATTTGCGTGAAAACGTTATTGTTGCTCTAAACCGGGGTATTTGGTGTCCAACAACTCTATTATTGCTTGAACGGTCTTTTCACCCAACCCTTTAACGGACAAAAGCTCCCTTTTTGAGGCTTGGAAAACGCGTCTGACGCTTCCAAAACGTTTGAGAAGGGCTTCAGCCCTTTCTGGACCGATTTTTGGCAAACTCTGCACTGCTAAGAGTTGCCTCTGTTTAAGCGTGTAGGTTTTCGGCTTGTGTTTTACAGCTATTTTTCGCCTCTCCTCCTCTTGCAGTTTTTTGGCTAGCGCATGCAAGAACATGGCTGTGTGTGCTTCGTCGGGGGTGAAAACTACTGAAATGTTGTGGTCAGCCATGACCTTCGCTAGGGCGCCCCAAAAGGCTTGGGGTGTGCGGACAAATCTTACAGCGTTTACAACGTCGCCTTCCACCACTAAGCAAGCGTTTTCATAGGTTTCTGTAAGTCTTTCAGCTTGTTCGAAAAGTCTTCCATCGAAAACCGAGCGGAAAAAGTCGTGGAGCTCCTTTCTTTCCACAGCGTAGTTTTCAGCCACCACGTAATCCGCGGGGGCAAGCGCTTTTTCGACAACCTCGCAGCCGAAATCCTTCAAATAGTCCTTTACATCCATGCTTTCGCGGACATCCGCATAAACTGTTGGTTTAAACTTGCTAGACAACGTTCAACACCTCATGTCAAGATTTGATTATGCATCATGCCCACTTAAACCTAAACCTTTACACACTAAACTTGGAAGAGCAAACAGCTTTATGGATCGGAAAACACTAGTGAAATGAGTGAAAACTGTAAAATGGAGACTCGCTACGTCTGCTGCCGATGCGGAAAAACCTATTCTATCAATGAATATTTGGAAAGCCGCTTCTGTCTAAATTGTGGAACACTGTTAACAAGAAAAGCCAGCCACGGGATGGCTGTGGAAATCCTTGAAGGAAAAACTGAAAAGCACTTTGAAGGTTTAGTTAAAGAGTTCTTTCCATATTCGAGCTTCCGCCCCTTCCAGCTTAACGCCATAAAATTCGCCTACGAAGTAATGCGGGATGGAAAAATCGGCTTGCTCTCCTCGCCGTGCGGCACTGGAAAATCCATTTCGGTTTTAACAGCCTATTTCGCGGCTAAAGAGCTGAACCCTTCCCTTGGAAGACTTATAGCCCTAACCAGAACGAAAAATCAGCTGGAAATCTACTCCAGAGAGCTT